>JAABUP010004686.1_pt1 | contig 21972 bp, 29 predicted proteins | sample 5559201 | NCBI WGS metagenome assembly JAABUP01 (sample SAMN10711887, study PRJNA513373) | rock metagenome | isolation source: Antarctica rocks | place: Antarctica | reverse complement strand
AACATTAATGTTTTCATAAGTGCTTTAGAACATTTGGGTATCTTTGTCTGACACTTTCAGTCTACTGGTCCAATGGTCATGGTTGGCCCCAACGACCTTTAAAATCTAATGAATGAATGAATGAATGCTTAACAGTGGCTCCCATCATCAGCATACGTCGACCACCAGAGCACTCTGCACCGCAGTAGCCTGCTACGCTGGCCAAGGACAAGTTGTCATCTGTACGGTCTTTCCAGACTTCGAGCGGTGGCACACCATTGTCGCTATGCCGTTTTGAAGGTCAAGTTGACGTTCTGAAACAGATACTGGCTCTGGAGAAGAAAGTCTTCGCAAAAAGAGCTTCTTGGACAGGCGCGCATCATCAGGACGCTACTTTCAAGGTGACCGCCGGTCAGGAGCCCTACAGCTGTTTGTTGAGGTGCAGGCGTGCTAGAAAACGAAGTCAAGCGCAGGAACACTACGTTATGTTATGTAGTTACAGCGTCTGATCAAGTAAGACCTACCATGATCTTGACTTCTGCAAGTGAACGTACAAGCACTGAGTTGGTGTTGTTGCAGGTGGTAGCATATATTATTTTCACGACTACGCAGCTTGTCGTACAGATCACCAAGCTGGGTGTTCATCCAAGCTGTAGACGGCAGGGTATAGCACGGCACCTACTGCAGGTAATGTTCTGCTGCAATTGTCCCCAAGAGTACAGAAGCAAAGCGTGCCTGCAACAACGTTTTCTTTCTGATGATGACAGGTCAGCATTTCTGCAGCCAAAGCACAGCGACATAGCTTGCAGTGTGGAAGTTTGCATGTTGACAGCTCCAACACAGCAGCAGTAGAGCTTTACAAGTCCTTTGGCTTTCAGCAGGACAGCTTCCTTTCAGACTACTATGCTCCAGGCAGCCATGCCCTCAAGATGCTATACACCATTCCCTTTTAGCATCAGTGCCTGAGTGATATCAAAGACAATAGTCAGCATGAAGCGTGCAAGAGATTCATCTGACGATCCCGACATTACACATGAGAATGGCTTCGATGGCAACCAAAGAGTCACCCCAGGCTTCCTCAATCAGTCACGGCGGCTGAAGACAATGATGACCCCTATGGCTTTGGCAAAGTTGGTGCTCCAGGGTTTGTAAGCAAGCCAACTAGCATGAAGGCAGGTTTTGTACCAGGCTACCTTCGCATACCAGGCTCTTCAGGCGCAATGGCTCCAGGTGCAATCACCGCTAAGTCAGCCAGAACTGCCCTCACAGGCCCAGGTGCCAAGCCAATGTCAGCATCACGCCCCACCCCAGCTGCTCGTCCTACGCTGTCAGCACAGGCAGAAGCCTTGAAGGTGTCTGCTGTATCAGCTGCCAAAGCAGACATTCCAGAACAGTCAGCTCAGCCATCTGCTGTGCCGCCTGTGTCAGACGAGAACCGCCACCAGCAAGACCTTGCGCTGCAGCGCAAGCGGGTGCAGAACAAAGACCTGCCTGAGCAGCACAGGCTGCCTGATGACTTGCCAGCTGTGGTGCCAGCCAGTCTGGCAAAGACCTCAGCTTCTGCTACTGGCCCAATCTCAGCACAAGCACAGCCCCTGCCCGGCTTCCATGCTGAGCTGGAGACCTTTGTTGAGAAGGCGTCACCCACAGAGGCTGAGCAGCTGACTAAGGTATGACATCTGGTCATCTCCGTGGGAATCTTCTTTGACTGTCAAGTGTACTGATTTCTGAAGCATGCAGAAGGCTGTCATCCCCATGGACAGACTGCAGTACAATTCACCTTCCCAGCATCATTATTCACTGCATGCACAATGGTGTGACTACGACTCAGGTGCTTGATGCACACTACTCAGGGTCCATCTCCTCATATGCTGTCTGCAGGCTGCAGCTTTTGAGCGCATCAAGTCTGGCTGCTTGGCTCCTTTCCCACGCTCCCAGTATGCAATGGTCAATGTGCAGCCCTTTGGCAGCTATGCCAATGGTCTCTCCCTAGCAGCCTCAGACATTGATGTCGTCATCACGGGCGTCACCTATCCTGATGATGGCCGGGGGGGTGCGCTCTCAAACATCATGCTCCTTTTCTTCAGCCACTTTGTTTCTTCAGTCACTTCTGTTGCTGACATCTACTGCAGACTTTGCCGTCTGCTGCTGTATTTTGCACGTTGCAGCTGTTCCAGTGTTTGGAAAGTACTGTGCCTGCTGCGGCTTGGCCTGTGCTGCACTGCGGTCCTGTGAAGCTGCATTTGCCCTTGCATGCTGCTGACATCATATGCATATCTTTGCTGCTGCATTGCCTGTAGTGGCACATGCTACGCATGATGCAGTCAGCTTCCTCTGTACCCAACAGCCTACGAACCCACCACTTTTGGCTGATCAAGACGTGGCAGGGGTATGCTTCTGCAGGCTACATCAAGGAGTCTCGCAAGCCAGTAACAGACCAGCTGTTTAAGGTGGTGAAGCAGCTGCGAGCCCAGCATGCAGTGGCCAGAGGTGGATCAGCCCTGCAAATCATTTCTGGTGCCAGAATCCCCATCATCAAGGTGAGCGAACAGAGCCAGAGCCACTTTGCAGCCGCTACCAAAAGCATAGTAGTGTGGTCATGCTGGCAGCTGCAGTTCTGTTGCTGTCAGCACATACACGCTCACTTGCAGACACCTACAGATCCCACTGCTTACCCTGCTACATGTAGATGAATGCCAAGTCGCATCTGACGTCAAGGTATCAGACAGAGTAGAACGTGTCTATGCCCACTGCAGCTGACAACAGTGGAGGGCACAGAGGTGGACATTTCCCTGGGCAGTGATGATGGAGTCAAAGCAGCAGAGATCATAAAAGCCAAGCTGCAAGAGTTCCCATTGGCACGTCCACTCACCATCGTCATCAAGGCATTCCTGAAGGCCCGCCGCCTCACAGATGTGTCAACAGGCGGCCTTGGCGGCTATGCCTTAGTCAACATGGTCATCGCACACCTTCAGGAAGAGGCCAAGGTCAGCCCCACCACAACGTCTGTTGTCTTGCAAGCAGTGTCATGCTGGTGTAGCATGCGGCGTCATACTACACATGTCTGCATTGGCGGCTGTCAGCAAGTGTTGCCATCAAACACATCTGTCTGCTTCTGACCAGCGTATCCTGTTACATCTGTCTTGGTAGTCCATTCATGGTACATGCAAAAGTTATGTGCATACACGGTACCACTCAGGGGCTCTGGAATAAGGTTGTGGGGGTGTGCACTGACAGGGAAACGGTCAGGCTTTGGACCTGGGTCAGCTGCTCATGGGCTTCTTCAGGCGCTTTGGCAGCCACTTCAACCTTTACACAGATGCGGTAGCTATTGGATCAGGTGGCATCTGCCCCAAGAAAAGTGTCTGCCAATTCGAAGAGGACGTCCTGGCAGCCAAGCTATGCGTACAAGACATCAGCACACTCAGGTGATCAGCTGCTATGCAATAGGCTGACAGCACTGGTCAGCTGCAATGCCATTGATGCTCAGCTCCTCCAGCCGCATCGCAAGATGTCATACAAAAATGCGCCTATCTTCATTCTGAAACCTGACCTTACTTTACCTGTCTGTTCATCTTCCTCTCTGCAGAAGCACAGACAGGTCTCAGATCAAGTCAAGTCAGTATGCAAAATGAAGATAGGCACTTGTTTGTATGACACCTTATCTGTAATCTGCCATTGTGGCGTCAAGCAGTCTGATGTGGTTCATTCATGTGTTGTCAGGGATGTAGCTTCTGGCAGCAAGCGCATCACTGAGGTCAGTGAGGCCTTCCACAGCTCAGCTGAGACACTGGAACAGCAAGCCAAAACCTACCAGGTACCCGCCTGACTGCCCCTTTTTCATATGTCCTTGTCAAATGCCTTTCTTGGTTGCCTTTCTCACTCGCCTTTCTCACTTGCCTTTCTCAGTTGCCTTTTGTCCACTCATTGATGCAACAGGAACAGGAGCTCCAACTGTGGTGCTTGCACATTGCTAAACATTGCTATGTGTGTGGCAGCCGACGTGTCAATGCAGATGCCTTTTTCTGTGCACTGTTACAGGAACTTTGTCGCACCTTGGTATCATAAGTGTCTGGATGTCTAGACCCATGAACACTGTTGGCAAACAAGCTAACCCCGCACTCTGTAAAAAAGCTGATGTGCTGTCATCTGGAGCATGCCCAATACCACATTTCAAGTCTATGCTGCATGGGTGACAGGCGCCGCTGCATGCCCCAGGTGCATTCGTTGTTATGTCTGAGGCGTTGAGCAGAAGCCCATATCAGTTCTCTCTGTAATTGCAGGATGAGCCCCCTGCAGACGGTTGGCTGCAACTGCTATTTGAAACAACTCCTTTCACCATGAGAGAGGCTGTCGAAGTAGAGGAGGAGCTCCCACAGCAGAGTGGCAGACCCAGCCTGCTCCAGGCGAGACCCCACATCATGATGCCCAAATCCCAACCCAAGCAGCACGGAGAACCCGGCTTCATGATGCGCAAATCAGGCCAGTCCAATCACAAGCCCTACGCCAGCGGGCAGCAAGGCTTTGCAGGTGGCAAAAACCCCCACAGCAACTCTCGTACTGTCATTGCATCACCGCCACCACGGCCGGGCTCAGCCGCCCTCTCTCCGCTTTCTTCCCCTGGCTCAGCATCCAAATCTGTATCGCCATCACAGCCGCCTGCATACTTCCCTGCTACAACAGCTTCACCCAACGGGGGACCTGGCGTGCCAGGCATCCAATCACCAGCACTGCATCCCAAACCAGCAGCCGCTAAAGCCTTATACAGCGTCCCATCAACTGCAGCCACAGCGCCCTACACCGCCGGGACAGGTGCAGCTGCAGTACCATATGGTGTACCCCCAACTGCTGCATCAACACCTTACAGCATGGCTCCAAATACATATCAGCTACCAGCTGGCTACCCTGCAGCATCTGTGGGGGGCGGTGTTGGCCTACCCCCATCCTTGAGCCCCTGGACAGCACCTCATGCTGCAGGTCACCCTTACAGTATGGCAGCCTATCAGTATCAGATGGCGCAACAGATGTCAGCTCAGATGACGTCATACATGATGGCCCAATCTATGCCAATGGCCTATCCTGCTGTTCCTGCCACGGGCATGCGCCCCCCTGGTCCCCGCCCACCACCTGGCTCCCCGCCGCCTAAGCACTGATCTTGCAAAACATTCTCAAAGCCGTGCCTGTCTTTCTCATGTTATGCTTCCCTATGTGTGGTAAATGTGCTTGCACTGTCTGACCTTGTCTTGACAATGCTAGGTCGAAACAATCTGGTCATGTGTTTCCTGTGGGACTTGCAATGCTTTGGTGTCTGTGTACAGCTTTGTCTCTTCCTCTTTCTTTGGCTGAGGGCTGCAAGCTTTGGAAGCGATGGTCTTATGCATTCTGGACGGCCACGGTTCACATCATCGTGCTCAACATCAACAATCAGGATACCTGCACTCAGGGCTTGCTTGCGTGGTGCCCAGGCTTAGCTTATCACGACACCGACCCAGGTCAAGGCCTTGTTGCAGTGATGTAGGTTGCATCGTGACAAATACCCAGCAGGTGAAGTCACAAACGCATTTAGTCGCAATCTGCATCATTGAATTGTCTCTGGTGCATGTCAATAATCTGCTTGTGCAGCTTTGGTTGTTCGCCCATGTCCAATGTCAAGCACAAGACACTCAGCGAAGGTAAAGTGAACTTGCAGTGCACAACCATTCAGTCAAGGGCTGAAACCGTAGTGACACTCGAGCGCGATTCGTACGAGCCAGGCAGGGGAGAGCTGAAGCAAAAATTAAAAAAGGGCAAACAACATGTCCACTGTATGAGATGAAATGATGTTGCAAATTGGGTATCCCTTTCACTCGAGCCAAATTAAGCACATGACACTGCACGGCTAGACGCATGCAATGTGCGCTGGGCGGTGTCTGGGTTGACGCGCACCACTTTCACAGGGGGTCTTGCTTCAAGCAGGCGACGACAGCTTCTAAGCCTTTTCGCGGAGATAACATGCCGAATGAAGCCGAGGGATTGTTTGGTTACAAGGCACCACCTTGCAGCGGCAATCCCAACAGAGAAGTCATTCGCTGGGTGCAAAGCCTTGACTTGTCAGCCTCCATCACCAACTTTCGCAGGTGAGTATTGACATTAGTACTTGCTTTGTGTCTGGGGCAGATCGTCTCTCCAAGGCCCGACTTGTCCTCGAGCAAGCTTACTTGTTCGCACTGGCTAACAGGAAGTTGTTGCAGAGACCTGGCCAATGGTTTCTTGATAGCGCAGATACTTCACAAGTATTACCCGGTGGGTGGCGTTGCCCTTGGCCTGCTGCAGTAGGAAACACAATATCACTGAGTGTACGTTGCAGGCTGAAGTGCAACTGCACTCCTTTTCTAATGGGACGAGCACTGCAACAAAGACAGACAACTGGCAACAGATACAGAAGATATGCAGCCAGCAGAGTCTGCCACTACCAGCTCAACTGATGCAAGGAACTGCCAAGGTGTTTGCTTATGACCATGCGCTGCGGCTTTGTCAATCACACCCTTTGGACCAGGTAACATGTTGAACGGCCATGAGAGTGACACACTTGCGTGCAGGGTGGGCCAGGTGCAGCTGTGTCATTGCTGGAACATTTTTATGAGAAGCTGACGAAGAAAAGGTCTGTCCGTTGATTCAAGCTGCATGACCTCCTATGCAAAATAAATCACACTATATTGTGCCGCAATATCCTCTGGTTGTATACGCAGTGTCCAAAAGCTGCCTCCTCCTCAACTGCCAGCAGTAGAGAGCACATCACAACAGCTTAGGACTGCAGGAGCATTCACTGGCCCATCTGGAGGTGATTTGCATAGTTCCCTGCCATATTGTATTTTGTCTCACCATCTCAAGCCCTGCTTGTTGCGTGATGCTTCTGCTATTCTTGCCGATGTCACAGTGTCCTTGGTGCTAAAGTTTGGCAATGCATCCACAGCATTGCATGCTACGTATGCATGCTGCCCATATTTAGGCCTATTAAGTCTATCACCAATTAGCAACCGACTTGAACTGCCAACATGTACACAACACCTGTGCTCTGCAACACAGGAGAAGCAGAAGATGCGCCGATCAATGCAACAGCAGGCTCCAAGCCTATCCTGACCAACCTTCAGACAGGTCCAGGTGTTGACTTCGGTGCTGTTAAGATAGATGCTGTGGAAGACCCAGCTAGGCTCCGCCAAAAACTGGCGGCTGCTACTCAAAGACCCATTGCAGCATCCTGATAGGCCCAAATGTCCGCGCATCACATTCAATTGAAACATCAAATCATGCAAAACTGTTGATGAGGCACCATTGCATGTTTTGAACTCATGTTATTGGAGTAAACAAGATCCGCATATTGCATCTCAACGCATGTTTGCCGCCGGTGCTTTGCTGGTGCTGCCTGAACGTGATACATGTTAGGCAGCCGCTATGTGGGCTGAGTCACCACCTCAGGCAGTCTCTGGCACCAGCACCTGACCTCTGCTGGCCAGCTGCTACTTGTGAGGACCATGAGGATACAGGCATGCTTGCCACAGCAGCCCGATCAGCGCTCTGTTTCTGTTGCATGCTCTGCATGTGGCTGCCAGTCTGCAACAGATCAAACCAGCACTGAAAACGTCGCCTCATTGGAATTCATGTGCAGCAAAGCAGTAAGCAGATTCTGTGACAGCATCGCCAGCATGTCGCAGCAGTAAAGCAGATAAGGTTAGCTGCATTCATGCTGCAAGCTGCATACAGGTGTGCCAGTATTCAAGCTTCAAGGAAAAGATGGAAGGGCACCTGATAAGGGTCATCAAAAGCCCAGGGAGGCTTGACGTACATGACAGAAGATGCTGCCGTAGAGTGTGTCTGCCCTGGCCTGCCATAGACCTGACTGGAACCCTTTGACCTGCCAGACTCCTGGCTATGAGCCTGCTCTGAAAACGCCTGCAAGGAACCCCTAGGCGAAAGTGGCGCTTTCTGACCTGCACTTTCTGGGCCCTGATCCCGGCAAACATCCCTGGGTGAGGACTGCCAAACAGGACCAGAAATCTGCTGCCTTGCCAAGCTGCTGCTGCCCTGTCGTGACGCTGAGTCCAGCAGCGAAGAGGACTGACTGCTTGATGCAGCAGCAGCAGCGTCACGCTGATGTAGCATTCGCTGATGGCTGGCCTGCCCGGGGTCAACCAGCTGTGATGACTGTTGACTCTGGTTGGCAGCTGTTCGGAATGCTGGTACAGATGAGGCTCCAGGATGCTGCATCACCATTGTGCCGGATAGCCTACGTGCTGGAATGGTGTCTGAGGTCACGGCATGCCTGTAGGCTGGTCCTGCTTGGCCATAATCAGCAGAGCGCATATGGGGCCGCCGCCTGGCTGTCAAGGGTCTCTGAGAAATACTTGTCTGCATTGTGAGAGCTTCAGATGATATCATTGGTCTTCCGCAGAAAGAAAAGATAGCAGGAGAGATTGATAGGATCAAGCATTGATCCAGAGGGTTGAGATCTAGGTGGGGACATATGCATGGGGAAAATATCATGTGGACACACAAGGATATTACTTGAATTGTGACAGCAGCACTGAGCCAATGTGAGGCTGGTTTATGAGCTGGCAACATATGCACTTTGAAGTGTGAAACTAACCCATGAGGTTCCATTACCAGACTGCTGCCCAGTGCTCTGGAAGTAGGCACTGAAGACAACAAAGTTGTTGCTCTGAGGTATATATTGCGTCAGACCTGCGCCCGCAATATCGTCTTCTTGGTATGTTCAGGGCTTCTAGCTGTCACAAGAGAGACCAAATCACAAGTGACGGCCATGCACATGTGAAAATACATGCATGCGCTGTGTGGAAGCACTTGCTATGAAGTGCTTGCTTAGGCCAGGATGAGGTTTAGAGAAACACCACAGCAGGATCCAGGCGGGCAGTAGTGTCTGAGAGGCAGCTGCACCTACCACAGTGCTTTCTTAGGAAGGCCAGCATTTTGGGTGAAGGTCTGTCATACCCAACAGATGCTGCTGTCTGTCTTTCAGCTGCAAGGCAGTGCTGCAGCCAAAGAGGTGCAGCATTATTTCAGAACGAGGCAAACGATGCTGTTCAATCTGACAGCACAGTATTGAGCGATGGAAGAATTTGCTGGTGGTGATCGTACAAGCACGCAACTCACATGGTCTGCAAGTAACAACTTCACGGAACATGTCACCTCAAACAGATGCTTTCCAAGACCTTGGCGCTGGTAATCTTCGTTCACATAGAAATCCAAGACACAGATTGGCTCTATCTCGCAGAAAGCACCAGTTTCAACACGGATGAACAGCTTTTTGCTTCCGGTTTTGATGCCGCCAAAGACAGTCAACCTGCATGATACATTCATGCCTGTTTCTGTTACAAAAGGTGGCTACTCTGTAGATCCTGGTTCAAATAGAAGCTGGCTCACCTGCCAGCTTTCTGTGAAATGGCCAGGTACAGCCTGTGATCAGATGTTTGCAGCCTGTACAAATCCGTGATCACTGCTGACAGGCCCTACAGGAAAGGGTTTGCAGACTTACTGGGACAGGATTGCAGTGGACCAGGTGGATACACTCTGTGTGACCAGGACTGACCTGTGACCTGCATGAGTTACGACCGAAGGTATCGACCACCAGTCTGAGCCTTTCCTTGGATTGGACGTCAAGTCCACCTGCGTGTACATAAGACTTCAAAGCCGTCCCGAAAAATGGCATGTGTGAACTTGACTTTACTTGCCTACTCGAACTCTATCCCAGCAAACAATACCCTCAGCCTGCGCAATATAGGCGAACTGTGAAAGGTGTGTCGAGCTGTACTTGGAGGTCTGCAGTGTCAGTAAGCAACTTGCCGGAACACCGTTTAGGGTGAAACCGAAGTCCATGCTCAACTTCTACAAATGCTAACAGCGTATGATAAGCACTCAAAACCAGGGTGAACAGTGCTTTTGACTGCTCTTAGTGCTCAATCGACCCTCCTCTCCGAACGCTTTAGCCGCGTGTTATACCAGTGAGTGATCGTGCAATGGATTGAAGCCAGTGCGATGCTGGGACAAGCTTCCTGTCAACTTTGTGAGTCGAAACTGATACAGGTGCACACCGATGTGTCGTATGCGCCGGCATATTGACCGTGCTCTAGAGAATCGAACTTCTTCTGCCATTTACGCTACATGCATAGGGCAAAATCGAAGAAGAACCACCACTAGTGCAGCAGAACATCAGCTCACATTTGCCAGCTGCACAGTTCAGTACGAGGTTATCTGTTACTGTGCCTCACAAGGTGATGCATATTAGGCACATGTAGACAGTCTTTCAACCTCCAGTCTTACCACAACACTACAGCAAAGGAAGATTCGATCAAATAAAACTGCTCTCAACTGTTAGGTCTTCATAGTCAACAACCATTGCGTGCTGCTGTCAGCGGGTCGATATTACTGTCGAGGCATATGCAGGGTTGCTTGATGTGTCATCACCTTATGGGACAAAGCAGAATTATGACAAAGCAAAGACTGACAGCTCTCTACAGGTCTACATGCACATGCTCTCACCCAGCATGCAACGACCTACCAGACTGTACAGACGCACAACACCAATACACGACCTTCATCAACTGCTTAGCATTTTTGTGACTACGAACGACGCTGCAAGAACGCAAACTGCTCCCAATCTCTCAACTGTCGTGGCAGCTGCACATTGCGCCTACAGTTGGCCTCAATCTTGTCCAACAGACTGACTCCGGGAGCTGCGCTCTGATGACCACGTGGCGCTTGCACAAAGTAGCGTGCTGCTTCTGTCAACAGCTTGCGGGGTAGCACAAAGGCAGCCTGCATAGAACCCACAAAGTCAGGACTGCACTCAATCTGTGTGTGGTCTCAACCAATGCTAACAGCAGCAGGACTGAAGTGCAAAAACCCAAAGGGGTGTTGACAGCTGCTAACGTCAGTACAAATGTTCAGTCAATGGCAATACACTGGCAGAAACTTGCGCGCAGCTGCAACTTGACCTGCCCGTCAAAGTAGACAACATGTCAGCTCAAGGCATGGTCCCAGGCTTGCAGTGTTGCTAAGCTCACATGTGAGTCAAGCAAAAGGTTGTCCTCATCCTCTTCAAAGATATGCCTAGATGAGATGCTAGCAGGGCTGGGGTAGGCATTGGGGGCGCCTCCAGGGATGAAGGGGGTCTGAGGTCCATCCGTGCTTCTCATGGGGGAGGCTGGGGGTGGTGTTGTCATGCCCCCTGAGGAGTCCACAGCCCGCTTTAGAGTCTCCAGCAGGACAATGGTCTTGGTGCCCTGGTTGTTGCCAACTGCTGTGATCCAGTCGTCATGGTGATGCTCGGAGAGCTTGTAGATCTGCTGCAGCGTAAGGGATGGGCACATGCGTCTCAAGTCTGGAGTGATGTCAAAGCCCTGCATTGCACGTAGCATGCTTGGCATGTGCTGAATGAGACACAAGATCAGTCACGTTTTTGTGTATGATATGCAGAACACACTGTGGAGGGTGCTTGGGGAACAGATCAAGGCACACTTGAAATCATCCCTTACTCCAGCAAGAATGTGCTCTTCTGAGACGTAGCTTTTGGCAAATTTCCCCTGTGAACAGCTCAGCGCAGCAGTAGCAATCTGTCAAGTGGGTGTATGGCAAACACAGGGAAGATACCTTGCAGGCCTTGCGTACACAGTCATCTTTCCCAGAGATGAGGTATCGCACAGCCTGGCTGCTGTGCTCCAGCGCACGCTCAATGTCTGTGCCGTCTCCACACCATTGGGCACCCATGTACTGGCCCCACCCCTTGATGTCTGCCAGACCAGCCTGTACAAACATCATTCATCAGTATGTTGGTGATCAGCAATACCAAAGCCTGCTGCACACTCTTTTGTGGCAACGCCAAGCGGCTGCACAGACCACTGCAGCCTTGAGGCTTGATGAGAATGCAGCTTATGAAGCTTGCAGAGCTTGCAACACAGCTGCTGCTCTGATGCTGTGACAACAAACTGCAGAACGGCTTGCTTGATGATCGCGACTGTAGCATGCACATGAGCGCATGCAGGCTTGATGACAGGCAATCAGCCATGGTACACGCCTACCATGGACACCGTTTTCAGAAGCAGTTGGTGCTAGATTGCGTACCTGGAGGGCCTTGATTGCTGATATGGAACAACAGTCTCGCCGCAGGACCAGGGCATTTAGCAGCTCAGCATCTACATAGTGTAGGGCAGCATGGACTACAGCCCTGACAGCTGGGGGCGGGGCACCCTCACCCCTCAGGCACTCCACCACATTGGACAGACCCCCCAGCAGCCCCTGTAAGCAATGACACAAGTTTGGCAGCAGAGTGGCCACTGCAAATGCTGCCCTGTGTGCAAAAGCCCACAACAACACCAAAAGACAAAAGCAGGATCAGAACACAGTTTGCCCAAATGAACAGCAGGCAGCTGGGAGCAGACCAGTCCCCAGCTGTCATGCTGGTGCATGAAAACACACTATCTGTAGTGGACTGCAGGTCAGCTTGATTGCAATGAAGGGAGAAGCACAGCCTTCTTGGCGATCAAGGCTGAGTGTCCTGATCTCAGCAGGCAGCCACTTTTACTGTAAGGTAAGGTAAGGTTATGGTAAATTCACGGTAAGATTACAGGAAGGTAATTGACTTACCTTCCAGGGCGAGCTCATCAAGCCTTCAAAGGTCTTGCTTCCCGGCTGACTCAGCTCAACTGAGGTCTGTCTGAGGGGTGACCCCTCAACCCGTGGGTTGCTCTGTCTAGCCAGCCTCTTGGCCTCATCGCACAGCAGCACGCTCACGTTGACGGGCAGCATGTCTGCTACACTGGACGCCAAGAGCTGGTGCAGTGCAGTGAAGGCGATCATCTCGTCTCCAAGCGCGAAGAGACTGCTGCAGTCGCGCTTGCCTATGCTGCGCACCTGCAGATCACATGACTGTTGGCATCCTGCTTGGAGGTTCAGATGTTGTCTTGGATTACTGAGATCAAGAGCATGCGAGATTGTTTTAAACGGGCATGTCAACTAGGGCACTGCATTGGCTTTGCCACAGGCCTGTACTGCATAGTGGAACATTTCGACAACTCTACCCAGTCGCTGTCTGTTGACTCCTCTGATGAGCCTCCAAGACAGGAAATGTAAACCGACAAAATGATAGATCATTGGTTGATCGGTTGATTGTTGGAGTTAGAGGCAGCTGCATGTAGCTAGCCTGGCTCTTCAGTAGACAAGAAGATGAAACACATGCTAGGCATGGACCATATCAGTGTTGTCATATCTCTTTTCTAAGGTTACCAAAATCAGATAGTTTCCTTTTCAAAAGCATACAAAATTGTGGCAGGCGCACCTTGAGGAAGGCGCCCAGAGCCAGAGTGGCAGACAGCCAGTAGGCTTGAGAGGTCAGGTCTGCCTCAGCTGTGGTCACGACAGCATCTCGCAGCCTTGTGGCAGCAACATCCACCTGCACACAAAGGCACCATGTCAGACTGCAACCAGCATGGACAGTGTCACTGAAAGGGTTGCAGGTTGCCAGTGCATCAAACAGAGTGAGCTGCAGCTAGCAGTGTCAGCCACGCCAATGGTCATTCTCGACCACTAGTCATTCTTGAGTACTCTGACTCAGTTTCGTGTGATTGCGCAGTTGATACAGCTGGTAAGAAAGGTCAGAAGCCAAATGTAGGCAATGCATGACTTAAGCAGCAAGCTTCCTCATGAGATCTGGGCCCATTCATAGCAGACATTCCGCGACCCGCAGCATGACGTGCATAATGCCAAGTGTGCATGCGCCTTGACAGCATGTCCAACATGGTGGACAAAGCTGGTGGCCAGCTCTTCATACTTCAAAGTGACTGCTGCTACTTCAGGGAGGACTACGAGAAGGTGGTGACGACGAGGAGGGGCACAAGGGTGTGCAATAAGATACCTCAGCAGGGCACCAACGCAGGGCCCAGTGCAGCAAACACTCTCCCAGCACCCAAGCAGCAACAGGCATGCCCACGCTGTCTGCAGGCGTGGGCCCATGCTGAATGTTGATGATGGACATACGACGGTCCACCACGCCACCAAGGAGCAGCTTCAAGGTGTCTTCATGGTCCCTCTCCAGGATTGGTTCTTGCAGGGGGATCAAGCTGGGGTCGTTGTCAGGGGTGCGGCCGCCGTAGGGTATGCTGGTCAGCTGGCTGGGGCTGCGCATGGGTGGGGTTCGCCCCCCTGCAATTTGAATAGGTGACTGTGTGAGTCCTGCCAATTTTAGTCAACTTTGCGCAATGTAGCATTCGGACATTTATTGCTGACAAAATCAACGTGCCAAGTTACTCGTATTAAGGGCTTGAAATCCTGTTTTATCAGTCAACATGCAACAGCTGCAGATCAAGCAGTGATCAACCAGTGATGCTTTGTGCATGAGCACAGCATTGGACAAGGAAGCGACTCAAGACATGACTCTTTGCAGCAGCTGAGCAGACGAAGAGCAAAGTACACACAGAGTTCACACACCACTCATGACCACTGAGGTTGAGTCATTTACCGTTCTCCATGGAGCGGTGCGAGGGGCTGGGGGTAGCAAGGGGGGCATCCTTGACAGCCTGCACCTGGGCTTGAGCCTGCTGCAGCTGTTGCTGAGCCTCCTGCTGGGCTTTCTTTGCTGCCTCCAAGTCAGCAGATAGCGCTTGCTCCCTCTGCTGAGAGTCCTTCAACTGCAACAGTCAAAGCCACGACTCACACTCTGTAAGATATCATGACAAAAGTGGGCAGCATTGCGCTGCATGCAGGACATTGCTGCAGGACTGACTGCAGCAAGCTTTGCTCAACTTTGCTGCTGACTGCACCAGCATGTCTTAGACGGCAGCTTTGATTCCAGACCGCAAGCAAGCTCCTCAGGACCCTTTTGGGGTCAGGACACGCCAAAGAATTGATGTCAGTGTCACATTGGCAGGCCCACCTTCTTCATCTCCCAGTACGGTAGGCAACTGACATTGCACGAACCAGTTTGCCAAAGTGGAGGTGAACTAAAAACAAAACAGCTTTGTATACCTTCTCATCAGCAACAGCAAGCTAATGCACTAACCACAATCACAATGGCCTGTAGTAATGATCAGGACAAACCTGCTTTGTGAGCTGAGCCACTCGTGAGTTGAGGGCGACCACTCGAGCGCTGAAGTGCATGTTCCTCTCACGGGCCTCCCTGAGGCTTTCTGCTTGAGCCTTGTTCTCAGCAAGAGCTTCCTCTAGGCGCTGCTGCATGTCTTGCTGCACAGATGCCACTGTACCCTGCAGACAAGAGCACTGTGTGCAGATGCAAGCCATTGCTACTGATAGTTCACTTGAGCAGCTCAAGTACAAACATGTACAGATGGCCACAACAGTGCAAACTTTGACATGATCTGACTCACAATCAATTATGCAAGAGCGACTTCTGGACACTTGTGTTCAGTGGATGCATAAGCAGAGCATCAGGGGTATGAAAAGACATGAGTTATGTGACTGCTGTTCCATTTCAGTTGATAGCAGCCACAGACGACATGTCTTTCTTACTTGAGTCGCCCCTGCTATGAAGCATACTGAGGGTTGAAGCCCCTACTGCTTATGCAGCCCATGCTGCATGATGCTTGAAAGCTGTTGTGTGGAGAGATATTCAAGGGCAAACAGATAAGGCTGTCAAATGAGCGTCAGGTCAAAGGGTGCAAGCATACCTCCATGTCAGTGCGCAGCTTATCAATCTTCTGCTGATGCTGCACCTTCTGTGCCTCGGCCTCAGCTGTAAGCATGGCAATGGTGGACTCCTTCTGAGCAAACTCTGCATGGTACTCCTCAGCTGCTACCCTCACCTGACACAGTCAGACACCACATAGCAGATTCTCAGGGTTGCTGCGTTGTACGAAGCTATGAATCTCTTGGGAGGATACCTGAACAAAGGGGGATACTGCAACAGTGCTGGCACCAATGGTCAGTGTTGTGTGGCAGCCCATCCATTGGGCAACACAATTCGTTGGCATCTAAGCATGTTGCGGTGCAGCCATTGATCATTGTCATTCACTGAACAGGTGTCTTCCCCTGGGATCAGGTATGTACATTCCTGAGTAGATTTCTGTTTGAGGTCCAATTTTGGCAGTCAGCTAAGACACCAACAGTGACATGTGTTGATCTTGTCTAAATCAGACTGGGCAAGTTCACGCCAACAATGCAGCAATCATGAAGTGACCCAACCGGCATATGGCATGTCCCCATGCACACAGTTCGTCTGTCACGGCCTATACTGCACAGTATACAGCACAGTATACCGCATTGTTGCTTTGCCATGATTGTTCTGAGCTGCAGTATGACCGGTTCTAGTAGATAGGTAAGCCTGAATGGGTCAAATGAAGGAAAAGACGACATCTGTAGAGGCAGCAAAGCAGTGTCAGGGTGAGTACCTGGTCCCACAAGCGTGTATTGTCGGCATCCTTCACTTCAGCAGCAGCCACCATCTCCTCCACTTCAGCGCCCTTACTCCTCAACTCCTGATGCGCTCCACGCACCTGCGGCACACACATCACAAGCCAAGTTGATGACAGGGTGAAGCCTTGCTTGTGGAAAGCATACACTGTCATGCATTTGGATCAAGGCAAATTGCCTGCAGCCACACATGTTGATGTGCCACATGCTGGTGAGCATCCCTGCTGAGTTGACAGTAGCCAGCAGTTGGAGCAGTGTGCACAGCAACACTGTGCTTTTCAGCTTTGTCTCAAGTAGTCAAATCAAACTGGCTCGGTATGCTGCTGGGCCAGACGTTCAATCTCAACCAACGAGGCCAAGGGTGTGCATTCTAAGCTTGCCTGGTCTTCCAGGTCTCTGGCCTGCTGCTCAGCGCCGTGTTTCTGCCTCCTCAGCAGCTCCATTTCAGCCATGAGGGCAGCCTGCGCAGCTGCCTGAGCAGCTTCCAGCTCAGCCACCCTGGCAGCTTCCACGTGTGACTGGTAGTTGTTGGCTTGCATGTTCACTTCCTCCCTCATATTCACCATCGCATCCTTAGCATTCTGCATCACAAGTCAGAACAGTCAAATGGCTGATCAGAAGGCTGGTGGATTCACATGCAAGATAAGATCGTGCCCAGGGCGGCGTTCACAGAGGGGAACTGGCCCTTTGGTTCAGGGACGAACCAATTCTGCAAATGGGGACAGGCACAGGAAAATTGCATACTGCAACATGCAAAACCGCTAGTGTAGCCTGTCAAGAAGCAACCATGAATGGCTTGTATTCTTGCAAACAGCTTGTGTTACATCTCCAAGCTCTCTGACGTATTGGGAGCTACTCAGGGCTGTATGTACACCACCCTAGAGCACGACGTTTTTTTGTTATGAACGAATGAATGGATGGGTGGATGGATGGATGCAGGAAGGAAGGAATGAACAAACAAATGCATGCGTGCATGGATGGATGAATAAACCATTGAATGAAAGAAGAAAGAAGGGGGGAGGGGGGCAAACTGCATACCTGGGATTCCAAGTGAGCTGCAGTGAGCTCTGACTGCAGCCTGTTGGCAGCAGCTTGCAGCTCACTACTGTAGGCAGCTTCGTCTCTGTATCGCGCCTTCCATTCTTGAATCTCTGCAATGAGCTGGTCCTGCTGGCTCTGCAGCGTGCTGTGGGCTTGCTGCATCTGCTGCCGCTTGACTGCCTCTGCCCTCCTTGCGGCCACCTGCATCGTCACACATGTTTTGTGTGCTTCCCACCAGCGATGCACTGCTTGGAGGGCGTGCACTGCTTACAGTACAGAGGCTTGCATGATATGCTCTGCACTGTGGGGAATGCATCGACAAGGCACGCACATGATGGTGGCGTTCTTAGGGTGCGCAGCATCACATGGCGTGTAGCTTGCACATGGATGTCAGCTTGTTCTGTGATGTGGCATATGGCAACATCACAGGACTCTGATGACACAGCTGCGTGCCTGATGAGTCAATGCTATATGCAGCCTCCAACAATGATGTTGTGAACAGCTGTGACAATGTCACACAGTAAAGTCAGGCAAATGCTGCATGCACAAGGTAAGGATGTCGAGCCTGCATCAGTGACAGCCACAAAAAGATGCCAGCCTGCTTTCAGTATCATGGCACATGATGTAGTCAGGCTGCTCAGTTTTGGCGCTTTGAACAACCAGTCTCAGCATTGCAGAACGTTGCATTCTGCAGTGGATCAGATACACGCTGTGCAGTATGAAGCAGCAGTTTACCTTCTTGCAAGCCAAGTGCCGGCGTACATTCTTCTGTATGACAATGGCAGCCGCCACAATATGCGCCTGGCGAGCCGCCCTTGCAGCAGCCTTGCGTCCTGCAGCTGTGGTGCGTCTGAAGCGTGTGCGCACCAGCCACATGCGCACCCAGCTTTGCACCACTGTTGCTCTGCGGTTCCTGCACCCCAATCATCACAAGCTCAAGCAAACTGATAGCACAGAGCATCATGTCACATAATACCTCTAGCCCTTTCAGCTAGCATATTCATTGCAAGATTGGTTGGATTGCTTCACATTGCAGAAAGCACACTGTTGTGTGAGCCTTGCTGCCGGACACCAGCTGGCCTCATGCAGGCTGTGCAAGGCATTACAATCCAGGGCGCTGTAGTAATGCATGCTGGAAGGCCTGAGCAGTGGGTCAAGCCAAAAGCAGCTCGAGTTGGAGAAATCTTACCTTGTATGCATGACAAAAGCTTTCCGTTGCTGGTACATGCGCCAGGTGGCGGCAATCTTGGCAGCTGCAATGTCCTTCCTGCGCTCCTGAGCTGTGCGACGCGCCAGCAGGCCCCGCCAGGCAGCCTTCATTTCACAAGCCCAAAATGTCACAAGGCCAAAATGTAGCATGACAAACACCAGATGCAGACGGGAACAGGCATGCACGCCCAATGTGTGTAGACAGCTTCCCTGCTTGAGACAGGCAATGCAGTGCACAAATTCACTGGCATGCAGCTGCCATTCTGACCAGGACATTTGCTATGACTTGAGACCCATGACTCACATTACTACAAGGAGGCTCAACAGAAGCCGAAGATGCATCAAGACGGGACAAAAGCAGAAGAAGGGGGAGAAAGCAACGAGAGTACCGTACAGACAGAGAAAGGAACAGGTACAGAAATAGAGAGACAAAAGAGGTGTTGTTTGAGTGTGACCTGGATGTGCCTTGCAGCTGCGCGGGCTCTGCGCAGCTCTTTACGTGCTGCCATGCCTCTGAAGGCGGCTTGGATGGTGACAGCCGAGGCTGCCAGCCGGGTGCCTCTTGCGCCCTGCAAGAGAGGCAGACAGACTTCGGAAGCTGTGGAGGCATGATCTTGCATCTGGACAAACACAACTTTGCAGCTGTCGCAGCATGTTGTTACGCATGGAGGAAAGCAGGTCAGTATAATGCTGACATCGTGCACATGCTGATGTCATCGATACGTATGGTCATGGCTTTGGACTGTGCAGTAAGTTATGAAGTCAGCAGTTGGCTGACATCAACCAGACAGGTGTGCGCAACTCTCACAGACAAGCAAAGCAAGATCAGCAAGGAGACATCTCAATACGTATCATGCAAGTCAGCCATCACTTGACACAGTGCAGACTTTTCACAGCAGTTCTGAGACAGCCCAGCTGAGATCAAGCTGCAGTACAAACTTGCCAGCTCTCCAACACACAGAGTAACACAGAGAGCCGGCAGAGAGACAAGGAAGGGTAACGGAATGTAGCCGTCTTACCTCAAGCTGAGCAAGTTGACCTGCTCTCAAGAACACCCTGGTCTTGGCCATCTGCCACCCCATGACCTTCACAGCCTGCAGCACCTTGCGTGAGATGTCTGCCGCCTCCTCCTCTTGCAGCGTCTCAGGGTTGAGATGGCGGTATGCGCCTCTGCCACTGGCCAACAGGATGTTGTAGCGTATGGCAAATGGCCTGAAGGCTTTCCTGGTTGGGTAGCCAGCGCATGCAATTCGGACTGCCTCCAGCACACCTCCTGCTCGCAACTGCTCTAGGACGTAGTTGGGGGTTAGGTTGCCCGGTTGCGACTCTGGGTTGGGCTTTATACACCTGTAAGGACCCCAGCGATTACTGTACAGTGAGCATTGCAGAGATGCTATGTGCTGACATGGGCAACGCTGAGCATTTCTGCCGGAGCATGCATGTGGGTGATGTGAACTTGATTCTACGAAGCACATGAACTTTCAGCCAAGATTATGATGAGTAAGCCCTGGCTGTGGACATACAAAGCTCCAGACCAGCCGACAAGCACGACAAACGAGACAGCACGCTTGACTGACTGACCTGATGTAGTGAGGCTGGCATTGGTTCAGCGTGCCCATGAGTCCGTGCAGCTGCTTTCTGAAGCGTGCGCCCACACTGTTCAGCTTGTATGCGCTCTTACCTCCCCTGGCCATGCGAGAGGGAGGGGCCACAGCTGCACTGTCAATGCTATCAGTCTCGTCAAACAGGTCCCTGCATGACAGCATCATCACATACTACACGACATGCGTTCTGCGTGGCCGCAGCATTGTTCTACACCAGTTCAGTCATGATTTGCAGATTTCCGAAATTCGTTCTGAACACACTTTGCACAAATGCAGTACCAGCCCCAAGACTTGCAGCGTTTGGCCGCACTTTGAGGCAAACAGCAACACCCAGTCTAGCTTTCAGATGTACATGAGCAATAGACAGTTGGCAGCAGTCGCCCAGCCAATGGCCATATTGGGAGCAGACACAGTACCATTGGACTCTTGGGCAGTTACAGCACTGACAAAAGACCTTTAGAAAGCTTCCAGCATAAGACAGCATAAGACACTGCAATGCACCTGGCAAATTGGAACTTCAGCTTGTGTTGCAACGAACTCAGCATACGGCACTGCAACCCACCTAGCAAACAGGAACTTCAGCTTCTTTTGCAATAAACACAGCATATGACATTGCGACTCACCTAGCAAACTGGAAGCCAGACGCCTTCAGGAGCGCAGCATGCTCTGCAATAACAAAGTCCTTGTTCTTGTCCATGAGCAGCAGAGTGCTGTAGGTGACCTTGCCAGCGTAGTGATCCACCGAGAAGCCATGCGGTGGCCTCTTGGGTGCCTCAAATCGGGGCTGCTCAGCCAACCTGGTACGCACAGTGTGCGCCAAGTCCTGCATACACACGCTCACTCTCAATGACATCGTGACACTTTGACTTTTGGTACAGCATGCAGGTTTGCTGTCATACAGAGATGAGCCTAGCAGTTACCACACGTCGTGCATCAGCATGAAGCAGGCCTGCTCAGCCAATCTGCATTGCACAGCATGCGCCCAATCAGGTTGACTTTGTCATAGCATGCAGCTTCATTGCCATACAGACATGATCCTGCCATCAACCAAAAAGATTAATCTACTGTGATCTTGCCAGACCACAGCCAACAACCCATGTTGTCTCAATGAAACATGACTAGAGCTACATCGTCTGCCAACACTCACTTGGTTTTAAGTACCAGCTATGAGTGCTACTGCTGTCATGTGAGGCAAGGCTGGGTGCATGGCATGGCATGCTGAAAGTCAGTTCAAAGTGCTCAGGCTGCATGAGTTGTTTTGGTTGATCACGTTGGGCTGCAAGACTAGGACATGTCCTGTACGGGATTGCGGAGGTTAAGGGTGACCACGTCACGTAAAACATTCTGCTGTGTAAGTTTTTTGACAGACCGCAAGCCAGCGCTCAAGTTTTCAACTGTGCTTGGGTGACACCATATGCGAGCATGAACTGAGCCACATCTGAGGACCTCAAACAGGATGCGGCTCAGCTCATGCACATCTGTGGTGTCACCCAAGCATGGTTGAACAGTTACGAAGCCTTGCCGCTGACTCGCGGTCTGTCAAAAAAGTTACACAGCAGAGTGTTTGTGTGACATGTCACCATTAGCCTCCACAATCCCGTACAGGACATGTCTGCATTGTCTCTCTGGCCTGCCAGGTGGCTGACACAGATGGCACAGTAACACAGACAGCAGGTGATGACATACACACCATGCTTCAAAGACTTGCTATCATGCAGCAACACGT
>JAABUP010004685.1_pt1 | contig 21973 bp, 29 predicted proteins | sample 5559201 | NCBI WGS metagenome assembly JAABUP01 (sample SAMN10711887, study PRJNA513373) | rock metagenome | isolation source: Antarctica rocks | place: Antarctica | reverse complement strand
GCGGGGAATCCTTTGGGGCTTGGAAAGTAGGGTGGAGTGGGTACGTTGACAGAGGTGGGAAGTGGGGGATGGTTGGGGGGATATGGAATTTATGGTTGTATATGGTTTGGCAAATTGGTTGTATACGTTTCAGTATACCAGTTGTAAGGGGTTATGATAATGATAGATGTATGAGATGTATGATAGTAACATAAACTAATACACCTTCTCTCCATTGCTGCGGTTTATAATGAGCCATACCGGACTAAATGCTGGTAGGTAGTCTAGGTGGATGTTCATGAAGGGCCCTATAAGGCACTCGGCCAACCCCGGTTCGAAAGCCAAGCGGGGTTTTGATGCTGCTGGGTGAGATGAGACTCTTTGAAAAGTATCGTGTCATAATTCATGGCTCGCAGCTCTCTAATCTCGTCTTTCTAACCTTGCCAACGCCGTCATTCCCTCCGATTTGGACATGGGACAGATTTGGTAGGAGACCTGAGAACGCAGGACGCCGTAGTACACTTTAAGATCTGAAGTTGCTGAGGTACGTACTTATTACACTGACATGATCGAGCGATTTCGAGTCTCGTGTCCCTTCTTGTAGAAAGGGGGTTTCCGAGAATTCAACTCCAGTGGAGTTGCTAAGCCTCTTTGAGATGGGTGAGATATGTCTTTCACTGAAAGCAACCGGTCAAGTTTAAAGTGTCGACTGCCACTCTTGTTAAACTAGTACGATAGCTTTAGGCGAATACTGCGGCCAGCACCGTGTCTCTTAAACCACGCTGTCTGTGATTCGCCTTACCGGCTGGAGCTGCGTTAGAAGGGTGACAATGGGAACGATACAGCCAGCAAAGGGTTTCAGGGTGGAAATTCGAAATCTAGAGGGGGTATCATTGGGCTTTGGGCTTTGCCATTAAAATTTGCCTTTTCCAGGAAAAGTTTCTGATCTAAATCCGAAACATGCGTCAGCGGTCAACTCGAAATTATCAGGCGGTAGAGAACTGGGGTCTGACCTTCAAGATCAGTGAAATTGATAGTAAGGAATTCTATGCCAATCAAATCTTTAGGAAATACTCCCTTGATAAAACTTTCGGCAGATATTGTTGGAGACCTGGAACCCCGTAAAGTGGAAATTGAATTGGTGCGATTTGATATGATTGACCACCGCCTCCTGGTCGTCTCTGGCGAAGGGTCCCCATTGGCTTTCAAGGCAAGCAGGATTTCGTAAGGAGACTCTCCAGTGACCGGACGAAAGAGCTCCACTATGCAATTTGGTCAGTCTTCGCTAAAACGGTCTTTGCTTATTTAGAACGAAAAACTGACGATCATATTCCAGATATTGGCCTGAGTTATTCGCATGAAACATGATGGTTTGGCCACGACCATCTTTCCATAGGCGAAGGTATTGTCTTTCACTCTGCTTGCTTGGCTTGGATTCCCCCTGCCTCTGGTAAGCGATGTAATCTACGGGTGCGTTCAGGAGCATCTTTTTGCCGATAATGTTCTCCTGGAAGCTCCAGTATTCTGTGCCCTATCAGCAATCCATCGTTTATACTACAATCCAGGATTGCTCATACCATCTATTCGCTGAAACTCGTACATTGGATACTCGGTCTCCTCTTTGACTTTGCCGCTGGCTGCTGAAAGAACAGGTGACCCAATACTAACAGAGGTGCCCACGCTGCCAACTGAGCCTATTGTGCTGGGAGTGTCTTGGCTTCCCATGCTTTGAATGCTAGGTGTCTTAGAGGATGGTGGCCACCTCTCGGACGTAAACTGATGAGGTTCTAAAAACTTGACAAGGAATCTCTTCTGATTGCCGTAGGCTTTAGGATGCTCGGTGTGTGGGATGGACCGCGATGATTTGGAGACTAAGAAGGCCAGATAATTAGTAATGTCACTCCATTTGTACACTGACGCTAGCCTACTTCTTTGATGGAATCTTGCGTTATAACCACAAGGAGGCGTAGCAATAATATAACGAGGGTTTCCATCAGCATCGGTCATGAACTCAAGCTTTGTGATTGGCAAAGGCGGTTTTGACTTGTTGTAATAGCTAGTAGGTAGCATATTAGCTTCTGGTACTTTTTATCAGGTATCCCTTATGCACGACCAGCCCTACATTTTGACACCACTGAGATTGTCCATCGTCGTATCTGGGACGGGAGTATACATGGACATACGGGAATCACGTCTGATCAGCACTTCCGGTGATGGAAAATCTTGCAAAGATGGCCGGCGGACGGTTGGTGCCGATAAGCTGGTGGGGCTGTAGGACAACTTTTGAGCTTGAGTGAAAATATCCCGTGTCATTGTTGGAGATGTGGAAGAAGATTTGCCAGACGCTTCAGGAACCCATTTCCCTCCACCAGCATCAATACCCGACGGAGGATCCGATGTAATATCCTTTTGTAGATTCAATAAAACTGCCGGAGTAAGGGGCGTCTGACGAGCCTGGTCTTGCATTGGTGGCACAGAGATGTCACCGCCCAGCGTAGTCTGTCTTGACATTCGGTGATTAGAAGACTGCTGCCGCCTACTGTCTTTCCTGATCTTTATCAGCCCGATGCTTCGAAAGGTTGTCTCTGAAACGTCGCAAAGACATACAGTGACGCTATTCCTAGCAGCAGGTTGATATCGATGATCTGGCTATTGATTTCTTGACGTAACCTAGCTGCCGTATCTTTCTTCCAGACCCAGGTGACTTTATCACCAGCGTTGATTTTACCTTGGATGGGCTCGTTGAGCTCCTTGAACTGCTCAATGAATTTCCGACACTCAGTGGCACATGTCCAGCAACCATCCAAGGTATCCCGAAGATGTTTGGTATCTTCAGCTGAAGCTGTGGTAGGGTTTGCAAGACATTTATCCAGCTCTTCTAAAGCTCCACAAAAAGTTTTGATCTTAGATGCGAACGATTTGACCTCATCCGAAGCACCCCGGAGCGCTTGGATGTAGTCGTAGACTGTTTTCGCAACTTGCAAGAGCTCCCCAACATTCCATCCTGGAAGGACCATCTTGACGTGTGTGCAGATATCCCTGGTGCATGAAATAGCGGCACAACCCTTTGACTGATTTTGCTATCGGTGAGGTTGGGAAACGGAGAGATCTGATTCAGTGACAGCGGCAGCTACGCTCGGCGAGCGCCGACGTCGGTCTCATGGCAAGTGAGGCTGCAACAAACTAACGATGAGTCGAGTCAGCAACTTGTTGATGTTCCAGCTGAGAGTCGTTTTGCTCTGTACCAATCAACGTGCTGCTAAAGCGGAGGTGTCGCGGTTATGCCGTGCTCAGCCACAACCAAAGCCCAGATCGAGCCGGCCATATGGCGCAGCTAAAAACGTGGAGGTTCCAGCCATTGACCGTGGGGAAGTGGAGAACGTGTCCTGCATGATTAAGTAAACATTTCCACGCTTCGAAGCGATCAAAATAGTGTATCTTTGCCTAATCTAAGCAACCAGAAAATACACGACTTGGAATTCGTCGCCCTACCTGATGCGATAAGGCAACCACGAAAAGCGAGAATGCTGCCGCTCTGGTGGGGCTCCTCCAGAACCAGTTCGGTGGTGGCTGAGTCTTTGAAATGCCTCAAGCCTCGTCCCAGAACGAATGGTTTTTGTTACATCTGGACCGTGTTGAAACACGACCGCCAGGAGAACCAAATATCTCTGCAGGTTGTCTTAACCTGCCCCACTCCCTAATCAAATGTTGGAAAGACAACGATCTTCTTCCAACAACACCAGCTGTTTTTCCATGAGCCTGTGAGGGACATCAAAATGCATTTTCGGTTGCCTCGTTTCTGGGTGGACAACTTTCGTGGCTTCGAATACCACCTCGTTAGTCATCTACCCTATGCCTGAGGCTGGATCACGTGGATATGTCACGTGCTGACGAGGTGTGAAAGTCTTGGCAAGAAAGGCGACGTCTGGTTATCGGCCGAGTGGAAGATGCTGGCTTCGGATGGTGGATTGTCATCGTTGCTGGAGTAGGGTTTATGACAGACGCCTACGATGTAAGTACATTATCCAAGCATTGGATGGATGGCTCCATGCTAACAAAGCTCCTGAGATCTTCGCCATCAACACCGTAGTCCCGATGATCGGCATCGTCTACTATGGAGGAATGGTGCCTCCGAGCTACCAATTTGCCTTGAACGTCGCAACATTACTTGGTTCGATGTTCGGTCAGGTTCTCTTCGGCATCCTCGCCGACAAGTATGGCCGCAGGAAGATGTATGGACTAGAACTCGTCGTCACCATCATTGCATCTTTAGGCTTCGCTCTCTCAGCTCCTGGTGTCAACAACTCCATGTCAATCATCGGACTGTTCATCTTCTGGAGGCTGGTAATGGGGTGTGGAATTGGTGCGGACTACCCCCTAAGTGCTACCATCACTTCAGAGTATGTCCAACTCACCCCTTTGATTCTTCACCCTTTTCCAGATTGTTCATATCACCTTTATGTTTTAGGTTTGCACCCACTAGATACAGAGGTCGGATGATAGCTGCGGTGTTTTTCTGGCAGCCAGTCGGACAGCTGTTGGCTTCGCTCTTGGCTCTTGCCGCAACGGAGGGGTTTCAGAGTCACATCCTTAAGAACAATACCAACCCAGGATCATGCTCGATATATGCAAGTCATCTCATGGATCCCACAGGTGCAGATTGCGCTCGGACAGTTGACCGAGTCTGGCGTCTGGTTTCAGGCCTCGGTGCAGTGCCTGCAGCTATCGCCATTGTATTTCGACTTACTATACCTGAATCTGTGAGTAATGTTACTCTCGAACTCCTTCGTCCTAGCTTCTTGTACTGACTGTAATCGAAGGTCTATTGGGTTTTAGATGTCAAGAATGACACCAACCAAGCCATGCAAACTCGGGATTACTGGCCTGTACGCTCCACTGACGCCGAATCTAATGATGATGACAGCATACGCCTTGAAGAAGGGTCCCAAAGCATCAGATTTGATGATATTACACCTGAGGTTGGAAGACCGACAACAGAGGAGATAGGACCCGCTAATAGCAACGCTACGCTTCCAGGACACGCAGGGCAAGCCTTGGATGGTTTCATAGCGCTAGAGCCACCCGCCAGAGACTTACCAGTGGGACCAATAGGCCCAGCAAGTCAGACGCAAACAATGGTCGTAAGGGCCAACGAGTTCGAGGACCCTCATCCCCCTGAGCAGTCTGTAAGAGACTTTATCAAGTTCTTCTGGATCGAAGGAAACTGGACAGACTTACTCGCGACTTCCCTCAATTGGATGCTATTGGACTTTACCTTCTATCTTTTGGGAGTCAATAGCGCTCGCATCATTCCCAGCATGTTCAGCACACCGAAAGCTCAGCCGCCATTTCCTTACCTCGTGAGCAATGAGTGGCATACGCTGGTGGCAACCTCGATCGGGGCTGTTCTCGGGGGCGCCGTAGCGATAAAGATTATGAACAATTTCAGCCGCAGAATCATACAGATGTGGTCCTTCCTTATTTTATCCATGCTGTTCGTGGTTGTTGGAGCGCTCTATGTCAAGCTACTGAATACGACGGCTGCTGTCTGGATCGTTGCAGTCTATGTACTTTGCCAGTTTTTCTTCAATGCTGGTGAGTTCGAATCCTCCAAATGTATCTGTAACGTCTCTTGAGCTGTGACTGATCCTTATTACAGGTCCAAATACGACGACATTCATTGTAAGTCCCAGAGGTGGGGGTGCTTGGTCCGGGCTGACTCGCATGTAGATACCAGCAGAAGCATTCCCAACACGCTACAGGTGCGCATGCCACGGAATTTCCGCCGCCACCGGCAAGCTAGGATCTGTCTTCGGCCAAATTGTTCTCACCAGACTTGTGGATGACACTCAGTCCTCCAAAGTGGGATACTTGTTGATTTCCTTCTTCGTAGTGATGATAGCTGGAGCTATCGTAACCAAGTATCTCACTCCAGAAACCTGCGATATCAACGGCAAAAGCAGGACTCTTGAAGAATTGTCTTTTGGGAAGTCGCATCGAAAAGAGATGGAGAGGGTAGAGAGGGAAGCACAGAGTCATGAAAGAAGGAAGTAGTCAGTGCCGTTATTTCCATGGTTGTTACAAACTAGGCTTCTGCTTCATCCGGAGTACTAGGCGTTGGGGGTGGATTTTGCGCTGATAAACCCTCACGTCGGCGATACGGTGATATGATATGACGAAATAAGGGGGCTCGATGAAGAAGTAATTCCTATCAAATCCCGAAATTCTGCAACTCGTGCTCTGGCATAATCGTAAAGATATCCGCGCCCAAGCTGGCGTTCGTATTGATATACACCCTGCTCGGGAATACGAATATATGACATGGCCGATCAAGGACACCTAGATACTTACTTTATCCAATCCTCTCAGTCACAAAATGTTCTACCCTACCATTCAAGACGATGGATGTCTTGGCGATAAGCGGGGGTGGAAGTTGTCTCAGCCCACAAGACCATGGGTGAATATAAGTTTCTCGTGAAATCTTTTATCGCGGCTCCTTCTGCCACGCCGCCTCCTCATACTCATCCATAAGTGCGACATACTCTTCGCCCGCACAAGCCCAGCCCTTGATACCCTCGACCATGACGACACTTCTCATCCTCGGATCCTGTTGACTGTTGATGTAATCATCGAACCAGCCTGCTGCACGGGATCCTCGGCCACGTGATGATCCTTGAGTTTCCATTGTCAAACCAGTATCCATTTAGTGGAAGTTGATACATGGAAGGAACTTGATACTAGTTTTGGGTCAAGTGGAAAGAGGAAATATTGCGAACATACCGCAGTACCACACGACCTTCTCCACCCCGGCTGCTTTGAAAAGGGAATATAACGCCGGAATGGTGGGGTATAAGCTCTGCGCTGGCAAATTGATGGAACCGCGGATGCTTCCTCCCTGTACGCCTTCGTTCAGCGTTCTTTCCTTCCATATTCATGTGCCTTAACCCTAAGGTTTTTGAGGAGCTGAATTACCTCGTAATCCGTCCTTCGTAAATCTATAAGCACCAAGTCCTTTTGGGGCTTCTCTGCAGCACGTAGCATGCCTAGAATTTCTTGTCGCGTGACAGTTGCTGGACTTTGATTTTTCGGCTTGGGATAGCCAGCGTGCCACGGGGTATCGGTGGCTGGATGCTGGTCACTTGGTTTGTTTGGTGCGGCCATACCCTTCGAGCGATGAGGATGCAAGTGTGAACGATGACTAGCTAAGAGAGTACTATTATTGGATTTTATGGGACCAAGATTGTGCTTTAGCAATCTACGTTGCGGTAGAATTACAATCAAAATGGGCCTGAATGAAAAGATGGTTGGATTAATACCGGGATACTTTTTGTTGGCTATATATTACTTCGTAGTCTGAGTCGTAGAACAGGAGGATGTCACCGCTAAACGCTCATTGGTTGTTAGTGTTGCGTCGCCAAAGACATCCCTGTCGTACCTTTTGTTGATGGCAATTGGCAAGTACGGTAATGGTAATATTACTGCGGGTTAGGAGACGTGCTACCACTTTTTGTAAAGTAGGTATCCAGGATCGCCCTTCATTGGGAGAAACTTACTATATCTGAGGTTTCCCGAAATTTTTATTGTGCGGCCGGCTATCATTTCTTCTGAGCATCTTCATTGGTTCCTACTGGTTTTCTTTAGGATATTTTATCATCATGGTGCTCTACAGTAGCATTGACCAGAGAGTATTGAGTCACTGTTCAGCTCTTTGCCGCTGAACCCTCCAAAGCTCGTACAGACAAGCGCTAGCCATAAGATAGGAGATTGCGGAGAATATTCGCGGATACAAGTAAGGTCTGGAGGATTTAGGGCGGCGCAGCTGTAGCGCGATGACCTCGGAGATTGGTGATTGGTGTGAGAGTTTGCTTCTTGATTCAGAGATGCAGGATCATGGTGGGATCATACGTACGGGTTGTTGGAAGTATGATCGTGGTCCATGAGAGAGACAGTAGGGACTGCAAGTGCTTAAGCCCCGCAACTTCTACACAAAAGGGGCTTATTGTTTGCAAGAGCGGTGTTAACGAAATGATATACACTTCAACAGAGAGCCACTAACCATCCAAAATGTACCTAGTATAGCACCACTCAGGTACCTAGGGCAGTCAATATCAGACCACCACAATCTTCTTGAAGAAAGCATTCTTAGCGTCATCGCGGGCTTGGCTGATCTTGCTGGGCACAAAAATCCACGCCTTTGTGTTCTGGAGGTTGGCAGAGAGTGCGATTGCAAGACCAGACAATTGCCTAATGTCTTAGACAATGAGTCAGATTTCCCACGCTCGCAAGCGATTAGTCTCAATGCAAAGGTATTCATCAATTCCATTAAAGGGGGACTCCGAGACATTAAAGTATAGACAGGATATATACGTTCTCTCTGGAAAAGTCGAGACCGGAAAAGGCACGTCTGCTACTGAAATCGCTGATATCGTCAAAGCTGTCGCCAAAAATGTTAAGGACCTGCAAACTGGCGATCGAGTCTGTGCGTTGGCCCCCAACTCATTTAGAACCACTGAAAGGGTACCAGCCTGGGCTTGTCACAAGATGCTCCCAGAAGAAAGCTTTGAGGTCTAATGCCCTCACTGCGATTACTTTCGTGAAAAGCGCTGACATGTTGGATACGGGTTATGCCTACACTTCCAGTGATATACGGCACAGCTTTGTACGCGCTGGACGATCGCGCACATTTGAGGGCTGGAGAGATAAATAACAATCACGAGTACCGCTAATTCAGAGCTGACGATATGGCCATATACTTTTCTCGTCCACTCTGGCGCTGGGGCCTTTGGCCAAACCTCAATAGCCATTACGCAACAGCGGGGTGCCACGGTCTACGCGACTGTGAGCACAGAACATAAGAAAAACTTCCTTGTGAGCGAATTGGGAATGCCGCGAAAGAACATCTTTCAGTTCCGGGATATTTCGTTTGTGAATGGAATATTTGCCGCGACTAACGGGAAAGGCGTGGACGTTGTGCTAAACTCCTTGACGGGTGATCTTCTCCATGCCAGTTGGAGATGCTGCGCCAACTTTGGTCGGTTCGATGAAGTTGGCAAACGTGATATTGTCGATGCAGGAAAGCTTGATATGGATGTTTTCTTCCGTAATGTGACTTTTACCGCCTTTGATCTGACGGAGCTCTATTACCATGAGGACCAATTTTACAAGGACGTTTGCATCAAGTATGCAGAACCCTCCTAGATCACATTAAGCCTTGGTCTGCCAATGAAGTAAAAAGTAAATACAGGGAAGCTCTAGAACTATCTCGCGCTGGAGCAGTCAAGCCTGTTCCTATCAAGACTTTCGACGTCTCGGAGATTACGCAAGCGTATCGCTTTTTCTCTCGGAAGAACAGAGTAGGCAAAGTTGTCATATCGATGCAGAATCCGAAAAGCATCGTTCCGGTACGAAATCTCTCTCACCTCTGAAGTTGACAGTGGACTGATGAATGTAGGCTGTTCCTGCGAAATACACCGCAACGTTTGACTCCAACAAATCGTACGTCTTGATTGGCTGTTTAGGTGGCCTTGGACGAAGTCTAAGCAAGTGAATGTTCAAACGAGGCGCCCGCAATTTCACGTTCCTTGCACGTTCCGCCACCGACAAACCCGCAGCTCACGAAGTAGTCCAAACCCTCGAAAGAGCCGGAGCCGCTGTACAGGTTGTTCGTGGGGATGTGAGCAGCAAGGCTGATATTCTTACGTGCATGACCGTTTCTCCAAAACCAATTGGTGGCGTAATCCAAGCCGCCATGGGTCTCCACGAAGCCCTGTTCGAGACCATGACCCACAAAGCGTGGCATACCGGTATCCAGCCAAAGCGGCGTGGGACTTGGAAATACACGAGGCGCTGGAAGGCAAAGATGGCCAGCTCGACTTCTTCATCATGACCTCCTCTGTTTCCGGAAGTGTTGGAAGTGCAACCGAAAGCAACTACTGTTCTGCGAACGGCTTCCTTGCATTCGCTCGATACCGCCAGAGTTTGGGCAAACCAGTTAGCTCCATTGGTTTCGGTATGATCTCTGAAGTTCACGAAAATTCAGAGATTGAAGCATTACTACTTCGGAAGAGCATTCAGCCTCTTAATGAAGAAGAGTTCCTTCAAACAATTGACCTATCGCTATCCGGCACGCTATCAGCAGGTGGTATGGAGTACGACAAGCTTGCCAAATCCCATGTTCTCACAGGCTTGAAGCCCCACGACATCCGCAAGATGGTGGAGAAGGGATTCGACGTCAGCAACGGAACCATACAAGACCCTCGGACCATTTTACTTTCCGCGTCCCTCAATGCCAGCTCAGAAGATGATGGTGCGGCGCTCACATCCATCGACGCATCGTGGTCCAAAGGTCCGCCTGCCGCCGTGATCAAAGCGCTCACGACGGAAGCAGCTGGAGCAACGTCCTTGAACGAGGCAGTCCTGGCGCTCGTAACGGCAGGAGATTTTCAAAATTGCTGCTTATGTCGCTGAACAAAGTGGACACGAACAAGGCACTGGCGTCGTACGGAATGGACAGCATGATTGCGCGCCGAGTACCGATCGTGGTTCTGGAGTGTGTTCAAGGTCGATGTTCCGTTGTTGGATATTTTGAATTCGACAAATCACTTGCAAACTTTGGCAGGCATGGTGGAGATGGGGACTTCAGGAAAATAGCGATAGATGAAAAGAAAGGTGTGGTAGATGTTGCGTCGTGAGAATTCGGGCATGGATAATGCATTTCTATCATTGAGATATATAGACTTGTTGGAAGCTGAGGTGAATATCCAGATTCAGCAATCTAACAGGTGCTTACCTAACTCTTTATTACATACATACCTCAGTACGCTCGAAAAAGAGCGAATGATCAATAACAAGACGATTTGGTTTGCGTTTGGACATTCAAGGCTGCGGACGGCCTCTCGGTCATTTCCCGACCAATCAAAGTCGGGCAGTGACCACCCGCTCGATAGGGCCTGGGTTATATGATACACAGTACCCGATCGTGCCGATCCGACCAAATCGCTAATCTCATTGCTTCATCTGGGTACTTAAAATCAAGGTAACATGTACCTACATAATCACAAAGTAGAAGTACCCCCAGCTAGTGGGTACTGAGCTTCTTCCTATCACGTTCCTATGCGTTTTTGTTGTATTACTCACTTGATAATGCCCGAATGAGCGGTCCTTACGTTCCGCGCCTTTTACGGTATTATTCGCCGGGTTGCTGTTGTTCTCTACGTCGTAGTGTTAGGAGGTCTCATTCTTCCACTCTTGTGCGAGATTTCTACAAGTCTGAAACACGCCGTTCCATGGCTTCAATGACGACCTCTCAAGGTGATTTGAATAATACAGCAGCTGCTCGTCCGTCTGCCGTGATCGCCCCGGACCTGACCGATCTAAAACGGACGCTCGCGATCCCGGTTTCCGAGGATGATGCACTGGTCAGGAAAGCCTACCGGCCCTTTTTGCTGGATGATGAAGCCACGAAGAACGACTGGGTATCGGAGCTGGAGCTTAGTACTGTGTTAAAGATGGTGGAGGGAGAATTGAAAAGAAGTAGTGGCGACAGATTGAAGGTGTTGGTGCTTTTCGGGAGTATGAGACGGAGGTGATTTTCTCCCCTTCCCTTACGTCTTTACAGACGAATCCACCGCGGCGTTGACACCATTGCCCCACCATGCTCACTTCCGCGATTGGCGATCAGGTCATATTCACGCCTCCTCGCTTTGGAAGCGGCCCGAATCCTCTTCAGGCTTGGTTGTGACGTTCGGGTGTATGATCCAACGGGTCTACCGGTCAAGGATGACGAGCAGCATTCGCACGAGAAGGTGCAAGAGCTGCGACAGTTGAGTCGGTGGAGCGATGGACATATCTGGGTTTCACCTGAGCAACATGGCAACATAGTAAGTCACTTGGTTTGCGTCAATCTTACCCAGGCTATTTGCCCAATAAGGTTTGTAGCCAGCATCTTAACAAGTCCCAGACTGCTGTCTTCAAAAATCAAATCGACTGGATCCCTCTCTCAACCGGCTCGGTTCGACCAACACAAGGCCGGACGCTGGCAATTGCTCAAGTGTCGGGCGGTTCTCAGTCTTTCAATACTGTCAATACCTTGCGAATACTCGGGCGTTGGATGCGCATGTTTACTATACCCAATCAGAGCTCAATACCCAAAGCATACACACAATTCACGGATGCGCTTACCGACGCAACTATGGAAAAAGACCCTGAAGGCGGCAGCAGGCTCATACCAAGTGGTAATCGAGATCGACTCGTGGACTGTATGGAGGAATTCGTAAAGTATACAATCGTCATGAGGCCGCATTTCGATCTCTTTGGCGATCGGTACAGCGAAAGGATTGAGAGAGCAGCAAAGCAACAGGCACAAAAACAGCAAGAGCCAGACCCCTCCAGGACCGCCGAGTCCGCAACAAAGATGAAAAGTGATATAGTCAGTGGGGTGAACATCAATAGCATATGAGCTCCATCCGCATTACTGTTCCTTCGCATACCCTGGCCTCTGCGAGAGGTCAGATACTGCACCATGTCGACATCATGGCGGACAGGACGTTTAATACCATGGTCTAGTTCAGATCACTACATGGTTAGATAAACCCGTACAGCAGCATTTAGATTAGAGGAAACCATGAGTATTAGGTGAACAAGAGTATGGAGTGCCCAGCATCTAATACAAACGTCGGGGAGACCACATGACCAACAACATATTTGTTGAGTCCCAGTAGAGGCTATCAATTCCACATTCTCTCTTGGAACAACGACTGAAACTTCCTTCGCTGTAGTCCGTGTCCGCACTGAAAATAATAGGCAACATCATTTCCTGAAAGACACTTTGTCGATGAAAAGGATTTTAACTGGAAAGTGAGCACAAGAATTACAGATGAAGATGGATGTTATTTTTTCATTGGCGATGTTGAGGAACGACGATTCTGGACAGATGGAAGAGCTACCTTCAGCGCTTGTGATGCACGTGCTTTCTCGCCGCCCACTTCAGCCTAGCTCGTGTTAGAGTAACCCAAAAATGCCAACCTACAACAATCTGACAACTTACAGTCCACCGCTATGGACGATCGTCTTTTGTGCAACTCCCCATCGAGCTCGATGGTAAAAGTCGTCGAGAATACACGCGTCACGTTTTGCTCTGGGCAGCCCCTCGAGCCTCAGGCTTTGGGTTTGAATAAGAAACATATATGAAACCCGATGTACGACCAAGAAAAATCTGCCCAAATGTATGACCGATCAGCTGAGGAGCACTTTCGGCCTTTGAACCCTCTTTGTGTACAAAAGATTTTCATGTCGGAATCGAATTATGAACATGTTTGGCCGGTACCATCATTCCAGCAAACCAGAGGCGAGCGAAAACCACTAGTCGGGGATCTTGCTGAAGATTTCAAATGACCCATAATCTCATCGTAGACGAATGTCTTTCCATGAAACAAATCCGTTAACTGAAATTCAAGGTCCACGGGCATGTTCAGTCTCGTGACAACCTCAAGGCTACCTTAGCTTACCTTACCAATGATATCGAGAATGTTTTTGTGATTGGAAGCCTGGACAACAGCAAGGACAACTCCAAAACATCAGTACTACGCTTAAGAAACACGGTCTACGGTTCTACATCTACGCGCCGACTCTGAATTGGTTGCACAATTGCTCGTTCAAACCAATCCTTCGCCACCTGCTTCTCGTTGTTCCGTTGCTTCCGCTTTGCCTCGGTAGGGAAGAATCTCTCCAAGAATCTCATGCGCTCGTGATCGAGATTGTAAGAGTCCGCTGCCATCACCGTCGCCTGCCGACACAATGGACACTGAGGATTCAGACTACGCTGAAGAGTTATAGCACAACAAAACCAGAGAATATGGCCACAACTCAGACGGGCTGCATATCTTTCTTAATTGCGATGTTCAAAAATGTCGCTATTAAGTACGAAGAGGGTTGCTTCTTACTGGGCTTGAATGCTAGATCTAAGCATATCGGGCAACTGTAGTCCTCTATCTGAGGAACGATTCGGATAATTTCAAGCATAAAGAGAGATCCGGTAGCATCAAGAAAGGGTCGCAACTCATTCAAAGTGTCATCTAATTTGAGGAAATGTAAGAAACGTGGACCGACTCTAGCACAGACAACATTATTTCAGCTGGCGTGTAATTAGAAGCTTCTCAGGAGCAAAATCGGATACTCACTCAATGCAGATTCCAGATTTTAATAGGTTCACAGCCTGCACAACAGCTAGCTGACTGTGGTTCACGAAACGTTGGAAGTCCAGACAATCCCTAAATGACAAAAGCAATTCCACAAGGAGTTTGGTACTTTTCGCTCAATGGAACCTTTGCGACTGCATTGTAATTTCAATGTCAGTCTCAGCGTTGCACGTACCTTTGCTGGCTTGGGGGAGGGTTGAGTGATCAAGAGTCAAGGATGAGCTGACCTTTTTGATCTCCAAAACCTGCGTCCGCAGCTTCAACAGCCGCTGTATTGGACTGCATTGCTGTTTAGTACCATGATCCGAGTCGCCATGGGTTTTCAGAATGTTCGCATCCAGGAAGTGCTGTAAGGATTCTCCTCCACAGATCAAGGTCGGACTTTTGGCCGGAAAGTTTTATTGGTGTCGTCACTTCGCCAAGGCCACCGCCAAGCCGTTGTATCATCTCGTCCATCTTGTGGACCTGTGCCCATTGAATAGTACGAATATCGATGGCGTGCGCAGTAAGGGTGTTGAAGTAGGCGTTTCCAGACGTCAACGGTATTTTCATCCTTTGAAGCTGACTAGGGAGATTTCCAGACTTATCGAATCCAGCTTTCAATACGCTCGGGCCTGCCGTTCTTCGCAAACCCTTTCCGTAGCGTCTGACAGGCTAACCGCCCTCAATTCTCGCTTCACGTCGACAAATCCATGATTGAAAGTCTCAGTGGTTGGTGTGCGAGGGTCTTCGTTGGCTAACCATGATAATGTCGGCCCGGATTGAGCTATGGCTTCCGGGCCCTAAACGGCCAATGAGTCGTAAATTATTCGTGCTTGATTATGCAGAGAATCACTGGTCCTTCAAGCCCACAATTTGACCATGGTATCGATAGGCAAATACAAGTTCAACTTGGCCCCCGAAGTCGAATGCCGGGTCAACTGGACAGACCCTTTGGCCGCATGCAGTAAAACGACTTTCAATGACATGAGACTCAGTACCATGAAAACCGCTTTCAATAAATAGTTCGCACTCGCTATCTAAGCCCTTGCCGGCGTCTTCATCGCACATTGATCGCAGCTAGGACGGATCAAGCCCTATTGCAAGCCTGTTTAAACACGTCAGAAGTGAGCAAACACACCGTACCACCTATAGGGACTTGAAAAGGACATACATCTGCTCATTGTTGCAACATAACCGCGTCGAAGTTTGGCGCCTGCTACTTTGCGAACGCTTGGAAAACCGACAACATTGCAAAAAGGTAAGCCGGTGACTGAAGGATAGCAGTTCGGGTACAGCAGAACCAAATCGCACTTTTAAGAAGGAGTATGCATCATTGTTAAATATCAATTCTAGGCTCCCGTTTGGCTGAAACAAGGTTTCTGCAATGACAAGGGCTGAAGCGAAAAGTGGCTTTGACCACATGGGATCACTTGGCATGCCAATGATACTTAAATTGTGTCAAGGCACAGAAAATTACAAGCCCATGGTGACAATCATCGCCAAGTCTGAAAAACCCAGATTTAAGGCGAGGCGCGACTAAGTATCCGTTCGATCCCGGTTGTGCCATATCGTCCCATGAAGCTGGGAAAGTTGTAGCCTGTTGCTGTGGTTATGTGACATGCTTTCTACGCCCTCATGCTTCTTCGATCGAGCAGACTCAAGGGTAAGACGACGAGGAAAAACTCAGAAAGAATTTCGCATCTCGACAGGTTGCGATTTTATTGAATTTGAAGCCGCCTTGCTAGAAGTTTTCATCTGTGGAATTTTTCCAAGTATTCTACGGCTTGCAACCTTATTTCCTCAGAATCTTTACCTCAGCTAAATCGTTATCCCCATTCACAATAGATATCAAGACAGTTCGCTCTGTGCTCCGCACATCCGTGATGATTGATGCAAAAGCCCCGAATCCTCCAGCAACGGACAGTAATGCACTTCAAAGGACTGCTTCGCAGCCATTGACAACGCACCTATCGGACCCTCTCGCGTTCGAGCCGACATGGCGGTCGAGACTTGATTTTCCACAGATGCATACAACCTGTTCAGCGCGACTATCATCACAACGAGGATTGAACTGGCCTCCTTGAATTTGCACTCTATTTTAGTATCTGCAAACACTGCCCTCGAGCTCTCAACGACGGCCGGCGCAATATTGGGTCAGGTCGTCTTTGGCTGACTAGCCGACAAGTTGGGGCGTAAAAAGACGTACGGTCTGGAATTTATCATCCGACTGATTGAGACATTCGGAAAAACCATCAGCGGTTCTGGCCCTGGCCCTGCGATCTTGGGTCCCCTAATCTTCTGGCAAGTCATGATCGGTGTAGGTGTGAGAGGTAGCTGCCCACTGTCCCCTGTCATCACTGCGGAATCTCGACGGTCAAATGACGCAGTGCTTCGATGCATTCTGTCTTTGCAATCTACAGTAAGTACATTCTTGAGGGATATTGAGAAGTATTCTTGCTTAGCTGTGCAGTCGAGCAAGACTTTGAAAACCTTGAAGCGACTTTATTTTTCTTCACCTGTGTGACGGCCTTCAAGTGCGACACGAAATGTGAGAGGGCGGCCGACAAGATATAGAGAATCATCATCGTCTTGGTGCTCTGGCAACCTGTCGTTGGGGCATTGAATTTTCGCCTTACCATCCCTGAGACTCGTCGTTATACCATGAATATCGCCATGGACATGGAGAAGGTAAGGCAGAGAGCGATGCCTACCTCTCCGGCAAAAGAACCGATAACGCCAAGGTTACCGATGAAGCTCTCGCAAAAGCCAGGCCGATAGCAGCAGGCCCGAAGGCTACTTGGACAGAGGTCTGGTAATACTATAGATGATGGCGTTACGGCAAGTTCTCCTTGGTACTACTGACTCCTGGTCTCCATCAACATTATAATATCGATTCTTACAGAAGCTATGAGACGTAAAGAATTGTTTAGACATAATTTTACTAGACTATGACGCTCCTGAACCGTTTCTCAACGACTTACCTTGACCGCTAGAATCCATGCTTTCCGTGCAATCAGACCCATCTTCCCGTAAGTAATGTCACGCAGCAACCATATGACTAACTGATTCTCAGCCGATAAGATACCAGCAGTGACATTCCGCCCCGAATGCTTGATCATTCGTTGAGCCTAACCATTGGTCGCTAACACGCCATCAGCCTTCTGCACTGACGCAGTACTGCTCTTCAGCCTAAACTCATGTCCAAACCTATCCCATTAACAGGCGTGATTGAGCAGGGTTTTGTCGCTTTCCTGTGCATTTGCCTTGATACCACCAGTTGGAGTATTTAGACCAAGGTCTTTCAATTAGAGCGCACTAAAGGCCAGGACTGACGTGCTGATTGTGACTGCCCCGGGATTCTCTCTATTCCTTTGGGATTTCTGATTGACAGAAACAACTTCATTCTGTGCACGCAACCAGCCAAGATCTGCTACGCAAGAGCTCCGGAAAGGCATTCTCAAGCAACCCCTAATGCTGGTTCAAGACCAACGGGTTCGGCCACTCTATCGCGCCGTTGCAATCAACATTGTTGAGAGAGTGCCAGAGGTACAGACGAATATGACAGATTCTTGTCTGCAGACCCGTTTGCGTTGAATAACCAACAGAGGAATTGAAAAAAAGCTCATCTCTGATTAAACTCTCATAGCCTTCATTCATAGAATATACTGACTTCACTCCTTCCCGGCATCCCCTGCACTCTTTTCCACATCATCGTCTTCAAATATCTACCGTTCTGTTCCTCAACATGAACCTGAAACCAGCTCATCGTGACATTTTTTGATATACCAGTACAAACGTTATTTAAGCAACACTCATCAAACGCTCCAACATCTGGCGTCGGAACAAAGTCTATCATGTCACCACAAAAGCTTCAATGGGTTGTATCTCGCAACTCAAACTTTCAGAACCAATCGATAAGAACAGAAAATGCCACTGCGATAGAAGGTGGCAGAATTTACTGTGACAAGAACCAGGGCGATGCTTGATATCGATACAAGTACGGGAGTGATTACTTCAATCCAAAACAAGTCATTTCCAATAAATTCAATACATCTCTCTACCTTAACCTGTCACGATTTTGTCAACTAAAACCAATAACGAAAGAGGATATATCAGCTGTAAAAATAGCGTTCGATTTGCACACAAAGTATGTATGTAGCTCAGCCGTTTTTTCGGGTCGTGCACTTTCTGTTCTCTTCGGCATGTATGATAAATTACCGCTGTAGTATATATGCACCCACCATATCTCCATCCGGCTTCGTGGTGTAGAGACGATGGAGGGAGCTTGCCTTGAAAGACTTGCAAGCAGGTTGTAAGAAGAAGAAAAAATGGAGTGGTATGTCGAGGATAAAGGGGTGAGATGTGAGGGGTTCGGGGGTGTGAGGCTGTTGCGTGCTATAGATTAGGTACTGGCGATTATGTGCAAGGCATTCAACGCTTGAATTAAGAAGAAAGAGAGTCTTGGCTGCGAATGATGGCCAAAGGGGCTCGATGGTTCTAGGTGGCCGAAAGTTATGCCCACTGTGAGATGCGGCTCTGTCGAAGCTTCTGCCATAGATCCGTAGGTGCTTAGCGTGGACTCGGCTTGTCTGTTCGAGTCGAAGCACACAGCATTAAGAAGTAGTGGTTATTGGCAAATTGCTTCAGAACATCCACGATCCACAATTAATGCGTATTTAGAAAAAGTTATGTTGATGCGTATTTTTTCTTGTTTTTGAAACAAAAAACATATGCATCACCGCCACTCCTAATACTTCTATCCCCGCCTCTTCCCAAAGGCCTTCACCACATGCATCAACCCAAGCAATTCAACGGCCCAACCGTAGACACAAGCGCCTGATAGCTATCAGCGTCAAAAGTAGCAACAGCAACCGCGGTCGCAAGCTCAAAGTTGTTGCTCACAGCCGTAAAGCTCTGCGTGGTGGAGAGCTTGTAGCTAAAGCCTGTTTTGTGCGTTACGAGCAAGGTGAAAAAGAAGATGGTGCCAAAGTATACAATCAGCGGAGCGATGACTCGCACGATATGATTTGGTGAATGGCTTGATGGCCCCGTGAAGCGAAGAAGGCCAGTACTGTGAAGAGGAGACCGATCAGTGACCATGGGACTGCCCATTTCAGGAAGAACTTGTCGTACCAGGATGTACTGGTGAGTTTACGGAGGACGAAATGAGTGACGATAGCTGCTCCGAGGGGTATGCCGAGGAAAACGGCGACGCTGGTTGCTACGGTTGTGTATGAGCTCGTGACTTTAGATTTGGCGTGGCTGATAACCTTGATGAATAATATAGCAAGCAGAGCGTAGAGGACCATCTGGAGGATCGAGTTGACGGCGACTAGGATGACGCAGTACTCGTTGTCTCCACCGGCTAAGCGAGTCCGTATGAGAACCTGCCGTGTGGTTTCAATACGGCGTTTAAACTTCGATGCTGGAAAGGAAGCTTACCATTGCGATACATCTGGCGAGCCCAACCAGAATCAAGTCTTTGCGGAGCCCGTTCTTGTCTGGTAAGAATGCTCAAGAGAGACCAAGCTGACACTTTTCAGCTCTTTCGCACCTGATCTTCAGAGATACGGAAGACTCACCATCAAGAACGGAGCAAGAAGCCAGTTCGTCACTACGCTAAACGCAATCTGGATCCAGATCTGCCGTTTCCAGAAAACCTGATACAGCGTCTCGAACTTCACTTTGCACAAACTGGGTACATAATGACCAGTAAACTAAGGGCTATTGCAATCAGCATGACGTCTGAGCTCGTGTCGTGAGCTGGATTGATTATGTAAATCACCAATGAGTACAGAAACCCCGACAAACTTGCCCTTTTGCAATGTTGAACCGATGTTGGGGACGAAGTTGCCAAGGATGATGCCGATAGCCATAGCCAGCAGTATCCATACAGCGAGGAACCCATCCAGCCAGCCCAGGCCTTTGAATGCGAAGACTTTACCGGGGACGATGGCTGCCTTGATCTCTTGGTTTTCGGCGTTCTAGGAGTTTGTGAGACAGAAGCATTATCTCGAGATGAACCTGTATCGATCGTGCTGGGTTGCTGAAGAGGAGATGGCTTTTGAAGAGTGATGCAAATGATTTCATGATGCTCGTTGATAGAAGGATCTGTTGATTGACGAATCGACCAAAATGTGAGCACACTTTGGAACAATTCTATTCAGGTATGTATAGCATATTTCAACAAGATCTTGTCGCGCAACAATGATTTGCGGTTTGAATAAGGTATAAAAGAGTATAATAGATTAGCTGTGAATATCATAGATGGAGGTGAACTTCAATGATGGAGTGTGATGTTTGCAGAGAGTCAGTCTGCCCAATCAGTGAAAGCCAGTGACATCCTAAGGCCGGGGACTTAGCTTTAATCTTTCTAGACAGGATATACCGCTAACATACTCATCATTATCCTTCCTAAGATTAATTATCATTAGAGAAAAGAAACAAAACCACTACACCATTGTACTAGCACCATTAGGAATCGAACCTCCTATGAACGATTGGAATACCTTTGATAGCAAACCACTCTGAGGGGGACCCAAAGATCTGGGTTATAAGATGTACCTTGGTATTCGGCCGCTGTTGTTTGTCTGCGCTCGACTCTTTTACTGTGGCACTTTACCTTAGCTACCGTGAATCTGAGCCATCATCTACATGCTTTCTGACAACCTTTAGTATTATTATAGAATCCGCTGACTTGAATATCTGCGTCATAAGAAGTCTGGCCAGTTCACGGAGCCAAGGTGGCCAAAAATTCGATCCTGGAAATACCTACCCATCGACATACTTTACTCTTATCAAGCATGAAGAAGTATGCCTAGAATTGGACGGTTGTGCCGTTGCTGAAGATGAGAACAATCGAAACACGCTGTGAACCAAAGCGGCAACAGTCTCTCCATCGTAGTTTTGATAAGGGGAGCTGGAACCACTATGGTGGAATGGACCAGAATGATGGGAAAGATAAGAAATCTTAACATTACTTCAGCGGCTTGGGCAGACATGGCGGATTTGTAGCCGGGAAGCGTTTTGTTGCATTCCCAAATTCTTCCTCAGCGAAGCATTAGTCTCAAGTATCGCTCAACTACCTTAGCCTTTACCGTCAGATTTCTTTTCTTTTCAATAAGCCTCCAAGTACCTGTTGTTTAATTTTCGCACTGATTTATAACAGTAGGGAGTGGACACAATAGGAAGAGATCCACAGAAGGAAAAAAGCTGTCAACATATAGGAGATCATACCCGAACCACCGTAGTAGCTTGTCTGCCTATCAGGTCCACCCCTCTGGTATCTCGGTATCATTCTTCCTCGCAGATTCTCAATCTTTTCACGTCATCCTCCGCGTAGGAAGCTTCGGCATCAAAGCTCGTCGGTGAATGAAACTTAGCTTTGAACGATGGTTTGGTGGCCTCCGAGGTTTGAGTATCAGGGTAATGACCTTCGTCGACCTGGAAGGCTTTGGTATACTCTGGCTTGTCGAGCTTGTAATGCTCAGTGGCTGCATTCGCTGCCGATAGCATGCCGTCTTTTAATACGTATTCTTTCGACTCCGTCTTTATCCATTGTTGCGTTTCTACTTCGGGCTCCGTTTTTACCATTGGTTCTCTTTTGATGACAGGCTCCAACTTTATGTCTGGATTGAACGCGGGATCTTTCTCCGCATCAGCCATCATGTTCCAATTGGCTTCACATGTTGCCGCAAACGATGCACTCAATTTGAACCCCGTGGCTTCCGAAATCGCCTGCAATGTAGCCACGGTGTACCTACGTTGATCTTCATCTCGATACTGCATGCCGGCAATAAAGAGGCCAAAACTTATAT
>JAABUP010004684.1_pt1 | contig 21973 bp, 34 predicted proteins | sample 5559201 | NCBI WGS metagenome assembly JAABUP01 (sample SAMN10711887, study PRJNA513373) | rock metagenome | isolation source: Antarctica rocks | place: Antarctica | reverse complement strand
AAAAATATCCTGATGCAATGACTTGTGAGCAGTGTAGAAGCAAGTCGTACAGAGATATTGCATGAGCAGAGAGTTGATCCATGCATCATCCGTTGCATATATGCCCATGTCATATATGCTTCTGGTGTTTTTCAAGCCTGCATACAATTTGCAGGCTGATCTTCTTAGCTGCAGCGCATGCCTGCACTCTCAACCTCCATCATGAGCAACGGTGACACAACATATTTTATGCTGAACATCATTTTCTGCAGAGTTGGAACTGGAATTTTACTACCAGAATGCCAGTACGGCAGACGCAACAGTAGACATCCCTATTGCCAACACCATAACAAAGCAGCAGCTGCAGCTGATAGGCTCCTGGCTGGACCTGGCTTCTGTTCTGCTTTACCTGGTCATTGTCCTCTTCATCATCTTGTATCAGCAGCATGTTCTGGAGGAGGTATCTGCAAAGACAGTTACTGTCACTGACTACTCTGTGCAAGTCTGGGACCTGCCAAAGGTGAGGATAATATTGCGGCTTCAATGTTATGGGTCTTATTGGTGCCATCGTGCCAGACCCCACCAGAGGAAATGTCACATTGAAGCAATACAGCAGTCAGATAGTCATGTACACAACACCAATCACAGCTGCATGCTTGCTCTCTTCAAAGCAAGCCTTCTTGTGCACACAGAAGCAAAGCCAAAATTTCGAGCTGTTTCTGACCAGTATTTGCGCACTGGCATCATTGCAAACCCTATGGATTGACTTTTCTGCTGAGGGTTTTGAGTCCAGTAGACATTTACAAACAACGGAAGGGCAATCGTCTATGGCAATTTTTTTGGAAAGCCGCCTCATTGGTTGCAACAGAGGCCCTCTGTTTGGATCTCACTGCAAACCACACTTGAGTCAGGAACAGATCAACAGCAACCCATCACAGTGCACATTGGCCGAGTGGTCACTGTCTGCAAGCTATATGGTGTGACGCAGGATGCACAGACAGAGGAGGTGCAGGCATACTTCTGTCAGTGGGGCCCAGTCAACAGCTGCCAGCTGGCACACAATGATTCAGCTCTCATCGCTCTCATAGCCCAACAGGGCCACCTGCAGGTGCCTATTTTGACTCTCATGGCTCGCAGCTCCAAGTTGCAACAACTGGCAGCTTGCTGTGGTCCAGCCGTCTACAATATGTTGTTGCTGTTATACATTGGGTGCAATTAGCCATGGTGTGACAGACAAATGCCCACGCACAGCACTTTTTACATGTTCTTGCAAACATCAGCTGGTACCAGCCACACCTGTGCAGTACCTCTCAATGTTTCATTCACAAAAAAGAGACGATTGAGTCAGTTTGTGCAAGCACATGGTGAGTCAGCATGAAGGGATCAATGTGTCAGGAAGTCAAGTGTGTCTTGTACAGGCAAAGTATGAGCATGCAGTGGCAGCAGCACAGAAAAGCCTGGCGAAGGACAAACACATGTCAGACGATGAGGAGGATGATAAAGACGACAGTGACCAGGATCAAGGAGTTGATCTTCTCCAAGCAAAGAAGAAGAAAAGGAAGAGGCAGAACAGGCCTGAGGAGACAGCAGCGGACAGGGCAGGCAAGGCAGCTGGCCATATTCAGTCCGTGCTCAAGGTAACAGCCCCAAGAAATAAAAAAATGCAAAACACCCAAAAAATCAGCTGTCAGCACATTCCCAACACATGACATCAGCTTTGCCCTGTTGTGGTGTGAGACTGACAGAGAAGTTCATGCAGGCGGCAATTGAGCACTGTCTGTGCATGGCCCTTGAGGACTGGCGAGTGAGTGCGTGAATGCAGCAGTGCAGGTACAGAAGAAGCTGCAGCAGCTGCAGGAATCGATCAAGGCCAAGCAGGAAGACTCTGGACAGAGGCGCTGTGTGTGTGCTTTTGTGACATTCAAGACCGAAGAGGCTCGGCTGAAGTGCATGCAAGCCAACCCCTCCAGTGTAGGTGCGTCGCCTGAAGCCAGACCCACCTCTGCACAGTCACATGGTCAGTGTGCTCTGTGTATGTGCCTTTGCATAATCAGAGGCAGCGCGTCAGCAAGGACTGTTGGTCTGCAATCTGGAGATGTGAGCTGATCTGAGTTTGTTAGGTACTGAGATAGAACATGCATACCATGCATTCATGAGTGCTGAGATGATGGCGTGATTGCTGAGAGCTGGGAAATGCTTGGCACGCCACACACAAGAAAACAACATAAATAGTGTCCTCAGCAGACCTTGAATGGCATTGCAGGTAAGCGGTGGGCTCAGCGCAGAGACCGGCGCTTCAGGTACAGCAGCTCCATACTTCCCTCCTCGTGTAGTTTTTTTGGCAGCTTTAGAGGAGTCTGTTGCGGTGTATACTTCAGTTCTGTTGGGTCTCAGCGTTCTCATGTGGGTGCTTGTTGTTGGAAAGAGCACCATGCTAGGACTGACAACCTTGCTTCTTTCTGTAGCTACGTCCATCCTCCTGTCCACTCTCCTCTTGAGCTATTGTTCGGTCTTGCTCTTCAGGGCTTGGCCTAGCCCGCCTGAAAGTGCCCTGCCCTGTCAGGTCCTGCTCAGCCCTGTCCCGCCCTGCCCTGCCCTGCAGACCACCTCGTGCCATTTGCAACATCTCTTGAGAGTGAGATGCTGTTTGCAGGAAGCGGCATGCTCTAAGAGTGGGACCAGCCCCAGAGCCCTCAGACGTGGTATGGGAGAACCTGGAATTTAGTGTCATGCAGCGCCTGCAACGCAGCTTCTTCATACTCCTCCTCAACCTGCTCATCATTTTTGTTGGTCAGCTGCTCGCCCTCTGTACTTGTCCTCTGCACATGGCCTGAATGCACTGCGTCTGTACTTGCTTTTGCTTTCGATTTTGTTGCAGCTACTGATGCTCTGTACCTTGCCTCTAAATGCATTGGGTCTGTACTTGCTTGCTAGACAAGGGACTCTACTCTGCCAAGCATATCTAGCAGAGGATATCCATGCCACTGTCCGCATGGAAGCTTCTGCAGCATGCTTCCAGTGCATTGCACAGCATGGCGCCCAAGGTCCTGTGGATCTTTGCAGACAGAGAAAGTCCAGTTGGGGTCAACACACACACACTCACGCAAAGCTCTGATAAATGCCGCATGTTGTTTTGTCAACAGGACTTGCAAGCCGATATTGGCCTGTTTCCAATTCAGCGTGATCTGCATAACTGTAGATCAGGTCAAGCATTGGTGGCCTATGATGTTAACACACTTGTCGTTGACAGGTTTCATTTTGGTGAATCTGTCGGCGAGCTGGCGGCACAACAGCAGCAACCTGGCTTCAGACCCACCTACATGCGCTGCAAGCTGTGGCATCTTGTCAGCTACAAGCACCCTCAACCTGACTACCACCTCTTCACTGGCACTCAGGTGAGCCGGCAACGCCTGCACAGATGTTCTTCATCAGTCATGTGTCTGTGCATGACCCGATGCAGCGGCATTTTGTAATTACAAAAGAAGGATGTACAGTTTTTCAGCAAAACATCGTTGTTTCTGCCTTGTATAGGCGTTTTCTGCAGAACACCTGTCAGGCTGTATGCATCAAGGACAGTCCATTGAAGCAGTTGCCAGATTGTGTCTACTGACATCACTGCATGCGTCAGCTGTTCTTTCTGAAAGAGCATGGCTGCTGATGATAGGTACAAGGGGTGTTATGGGGAGGCAGTGTATGACGGTGAGGTCTGCACCACCTTGGAACAGAGCTGCTTTGCCTGCTACTGCTCAATAGCAGTGGAGGAGTTCAATGGCTTCACATTCTGCCGGGCCTACTGGGCCAAGTACCTCATCCAGGTGATGTCAACACTACTGTAGTCTGCCGTAACAGTATGTGGTCATTATAGAGTGCATAGTGCGGCGTTACTATTGCAAATTATCACGTTATGCTTGTCTTGCCTGCTTTTTCCTGATCATTGCCTCAAGGAAGCATACTTCAGTGCACACGTGTCTGTTCTACCCAACTGCCACCGTCTATGTCATCTACTTCTAGGGGCTTGGCAACCAATGATCATCATAGCAATTTGAAGTGCGCTTTGATCAGGAAGGTGTGATTGGCTGATGACCATGCTTGTCAAGGGACAATATGTGACAGATGTGTCCGTCTGTGTGTAGGTGCTGATCCTGGTGGCAGCTGCGCTCATCACCACGGCCACCAACAAGCTGCTGTACTACTTTGCTGCCTACACCAACCCCTTTGAAAGGCATGCGTCCTTCAAGTCCTGACGCAAACTTGTCATTCTCTTTCCTCCAGATTGCATCATAAGTCTGACAATGCATTCAGCAAAGCCTTGCTGCATGGCTTCCCCATACAGTCATTGAGTAGCTTCTGTTCTATCAGTCGGCAAGGTGCCGGTATGTGCTCAAAACCTGGCACACTGCCTTTTCTCTTTGACCTCTGACAACAATTTCTGACTTCTTATTCATCCAAATTGTGCTGTTTAATGATAATCATCGCCAGTCCCTGAGCGACAGGCCTTACACCGGCTTCAAGACAATCATTCAGATCTCTGTACTGTCAACAGCGACTGTCCTATTGTCCAATGACTACTGTCCAACAAGTACTGTCAAATGGCTGTCCTATCAAGACCTGGAGCTGTTTGCATGATGCACAGGCACCACACAGTGAGCGCCGAGAAGAGGAGCCTCACACTGAAGCTCTTCATGGCCCAGTTTGTGAACACGGCCCTCTCCAGTCTGGTGGCCAATATGTACATCCCTGCCTTGTACAAGCGCCTGCAGGACACCTTCCTAGGCACACTCATTTTCCAGGTAGCATTCCCACAATCATGAGCACATGCTGAAAACGGTCCTGTCCAATCTGGTGGCCAATATGCACATCCCTGCCTTGCACCCTCGCCTGCAGGACACCTTCCTAGGCATACTCATCTTCCAGGTAGAGTACCACAGCCGTCTACAAAGGCTGCAACGTCATGGATGAAAAATTTCCAGTCTGTTTAGGACAGTCAGACTCTCCGTCTAAGCAAACACAGCCATCCCTTGAAAGCTTTTGTAGCTTTGTTTGCGAACAAACCATTGGAGTGGGCCCATGTAGGGTATCTATGGCGACCTGGTGCCCGCCTGGTATGCCCAAGTGGGACAGAGCCTGACCATAGTCATTGTCTTCACTGTAGGCCTGCCGCACCCAGCCTATGTCCTCTACAGGTCAATGCCATTCCCCAAGTAACCCATCTGCATGCTTGCACCCTCATACCCTGTTTTTCCCTTTGTTTTCTTTGTTTGCATCTTCCTACACGTCTCTGTCAATTTGGCGGTACTGTCACGTTTGCAAGCCTCTGTGGCGTTGGCTTATTGCTTGTTAGGAGGTTAGTGCCAGCTGCATCTCCTGAGTAGTCTGCATGTGATGGGATGCTGTGCAGCACAGTGCCCTTGCTTCAACGCTGCAGTGTGAGCAGATGCTGCGTCATCAGTGATCTGCTCACGTATCAAGCATGCAATGCTGTACTGTGAGCCTTGCTTTTCCCTTGCCTTGCCTTCCCCTTGCCTTGCCTTTCCCTTGCCTTTCCCTGGCCTTGCCTTTTGCCTTTCCTGTCCCTTTTGCCTTTCCTGTCCTGTTCGTCCGTACGTCTAGGTCCAGCCTTAAGGCACCCTTGCACTTGAGGTGTGATCCGACACAAGCTGGTGGCAGCAGGCTGGTGATGTACAAATGGCAGTTGAGGCAGAGGAAGTCATGCTTGACGCAAGAGGAGCTGGTGAAGGCCTATGAGGGCCCAGACTTTGACTTGGCTGACAGATATGGGGAGGTGAGATGCACCACCAACTTTGCCTACATGCTGTGTATGTGTGAGATGACTCTCAGCATGTCCCATACTCTGAAATTTGCTTGTGTGAAGTGCACTATCATGTGTAAGGCATGAGGCACAAGACTTGCTTCCTTGATGGCTCACTTGCCTGTTGTTGTGCCGAAATAGGTTTAGACGCACCTGGTAGATACCTACCAACAGCTACCACACCTATCATTATGCATTTTGATACTGACATCAGTGATGTTGTTATTGTGGGCCTTGCTCATGCTCCTGTTACAGGGTGAAAGCGACCAGTTGGGCTCCCCAGTATTTAGGTGTGCACCCACACTCTTGGGCTGTCCTACCCTCTCCCTCTCACTCACTCCTGCACTCACTCCCTCCCTCACTCACTCACTCACCTCACTCCCTCCCTCCCTCCCTCCCACCAACTCAACAGTCATCCGCTTACTTATGTGGTTGCTCTTGCAATGCAGCTGCTGAACATCCTTTTCTGCACGCTAATGTTCTCTGGGGGTCTACCCATACTCTTGCCCTGCGTGTCTATCATCTTTGCGGTGACTTACTGGGCTGAGAAGTGGGAGCTGCTCAAGTTGAGCAGAGTCCCAAGCCCTTATGCCGGCGACCTAGCTGCCCTCACAGGCAAGCCTTCACCACCACACCTTACATGCATGTCATGTGGCTACCTGCAAATCCAGTCTTGCATGGCAACACTGTGCTGCATCTGAAGCCGTCTCTGTTTCTGCTGATGCTGTACGGAATTGATTCTGTGTTGCATATGCTTGCAACTTGACGGAATATTCTGGCTAATGGCATGTGTGAAAGCACCACCTTTTACCGGCCAAAGTATTGTGAATGACTTGTGATATGCTTGGTAGCTCACCACCAGCAAACCTGCTGATATGACACAACACTGCACCGCCATGCTTGCAATACATTCAGCTTATCTTCCCAGTGGAATGTGCTTGGTGCCATTGAGTCTTTGTTGGCCAGTGTGAGTCAGGCACTTTGGCTTCATACTGTTGCTGCAATTGTTGCCATGGGCTGTACCATTTCAGTGCATCTTTAAGCTCCCCAAACAAGGTTCTTTTGCTGTCATGAGCTGAACATGTGGATGACCAATGCAGTGACTCTGATGGCATTCCAGGTGTAGTGGTGTGGAGTGACATTAGTGGCTTCCTGCTGCAGGGGAGTTGCTGCCTTGGGCTGCCCTGTTTCATCTCATGTTCAGTGTGTGGGCTTTCTCTTGGGCTAAATGGCCGCAGACTGCTGACTCACCTCTGGCCAGCAGCGTCTTTGGCACCTACGTCAGGAAAGTTGGTGAGTGCATTTGTGCACAGCTCTCCTCGAAGTGCATTGCAGGTGTCTTGGTGGGCATGAGCTGCATGCAGATTTACTGTAGTGTTGTGCGTGCCAAATGCACCTGTGGTCCTCGTGTATGTTGCCAATGGTGGCATGGCAGATTCTGTGCCTGCATCTGCACAGAAAGCTTTGCATTCGGTCTACCAGCAAAGTTGCTATGGACATGCTGGCTGAGCACATAAGCACCGCATGGCTCCAATCAGCAATTGGGCATGCTGTCTGTTATGCCTGTGCAGGCACAGCTTTCAGGAAGGTTCTGTTCGAGGGTTGGGCCACCCAAGACTTCGGCAACAGAGTGTTGCAGCCAAATGCAGTTCCACATGCATTAGCCCTCGTCATCCTGCTAGCTCTGCTACTAGTACGCCTGTTTGGCGCTCAAGCTCTCCACCTGGTGTCACAAGCATTTGCCCTGCTGGGTATGGGACGCTCCAACAAGTACAAGCTGACCAACCTGCCCTCGCTGGCAATTGCTGTACGGTCTCGCCTGCTGGTTGGGCCTGGATCATACTCCATGGAGAAGGATGAGAAGTATGCAGAGGTGTTTGCTGTTGCACCAGCTGAGAGCACATTACTGAAGGGCAATCAAGACAGAAATGGCCCTGACAAGGCGCCAAGGAAGCCAAGCAAGATCAACAAGGTGCAAGCTTGACATGTATGCATCAGCTGCATGTACACTCCATGCATGCATGATTGTGCTGGCAATTCGTTGGTTGCTTGCACCTGTTGTTGATACGGCTGTGACCCAAAGGTGATAATCTGACATACACATATGCTACATATACAATGTGTCCCTCCACTGCAGTGTCTGAGCGTTTGAGGATAGAGTGTCTAAGCACAGAGTGTTGGAGCACAGACTGTTCAAGCATGGAGTGTTTGAGCATGGAGTGTTCAAGCATGAAGTATTTGAGCATGAATTGTCTGAGCATGAATTCTTTGAGCATGATGTGTATGGCACAGGGGGGCAAGTCTAGCCAGTCAGGCTCACAGGGACGCTCTCCACTTCCCTTGGAGCCACTGGTCTGAATGCACTGAGTATGGTCAGATCTGGTAGGAAGCTGTCGTTGTGATCACAGCTTTTCACTGTAATCACAGCCTTTTGAAAAAGTGCCTCATGGTCATGCTGCACTCAGCCTTATTCATGCTCATGTAATGACTGAGGTACAGCAGAATCTGTACTCAGAGACTGGGGACAAGGCTGTGATAGCAGTTCTGCACGGATACTTGCCATACTTTCAACCAAGGACAAACACTCAGCATGCAGATGTCTGCAGTGGTGCTTGAGGTTTAGCTTCTGCATGAGCAGCGCAATTGACAACAACTGCTGATTAGTAGTTTGCACAAAAGCGTGTTTGCATGAACAGCAGTACGTGCTGTGTCGCGATCAGGCTTACAAGATACAATATTACCAAACGCTTGACATACAGCTGGGAGAGGCTACTATGTGGAGATATCTGTCAACTTTCAAAGATTTCACTAAGGCAGGTCCTGAGCCTACTGGTGAGACATCCTGCAACACCCTGCTGAGGACATACTCAGTGTTCTGTACTTCAAGTGTGCTTGCAAAAACAGGCTAAAAACAGCTCGTCAACACTGGTTTCAGGTATGCAATGATCTGTAGCAAAAATGACGAGCACAACATTTGCTCACCATACTCATGATGATAAAACTGTGAAGAGGCACAACGTTGTGCCTGTCAAACAGCACACCTTGCCTGTAGTAGCAAACTCAAAATTGCCTCTGCCCATTGAGCTAGACAACTACCAAGTCCAGTACGTTCAGCATGCACTTAAGACCGACCAGATAGGTGTTGCTGCCACAAGGGAAGCTTCAAAAAGTTGTCATCAAAAATCTCTTATCATATCGTCTCCCTCAGTGGCAGCAGCCCACAACACACACACACTACTGGACAACCCACGTTTGATACTTCCCGTGCTCACTGAAGCAGGATGAGCAAGCACTCAGCGCTTAGATGCAGCGCCGTCAGCAGTTTGCTCAGCTGGTAGGTTCACACTGAGGCGCTGCATCTGAGTGACAACCTCATTTTGTGGAACGACACCGCCTGGGTATGTGATGTGCCTCCAGACCTTGTGAGCCCGCACAAAGTTGGCACACTGCAGAACGCCACAAAGAGAGCGTCACTTCACATTTTATTATAACATTCATTATTGACAAAAACAGTGTTCCATGCTAGGGAGCATTCTTGCACCAAGCAGCATGACTAGTCTTACGCAGCATGACTAGTCTTACGACGCATGCCTCCTTGCAGAGAATTCAAGATTGCTGTGCTGCGCATGATATCACAGGGCAATGAGCAGATAGAACAGCATGCGAGAACAATATGAGGCTGTCAGTCATTACATGAGAGTGAAAGACACACCTCCTCAATGGGCACACCACGTGTTTCTGGCACCAGGAAGTAGGTGAAGAAGATAGCAATGAATTGCCACACGCCAAAGAAGATGTAGATACCATACTTGAGCGAGCACAGCATGTTCAAGAAGGCTGCAACAGGCGGAAGTCATGTGTCAGTAGGGGTGCCTGACCACAGAACATTTGTAGGACATCTAAATAAAAGATAAGAAGACAAAACACCAAAATCTTTGTTTTTTGTTTTGTTTTTTTTGCTTCTCATGTTGGGCACATCAGCACCCTTGTTGAGCAGGCAGACAACATTGATCCTTGAGGCATGCTGATCCAGAAGTTGAACAGATGACAAATAAAGAGAGGTTCTCACTTTGAGTAACAGTAGCTCCAGACACAAGCTGAGTGAAGACAGTGATGCTCTGGCCTGCTGCACGGGTGTTGAGGTCATGGATCTCAGAGGGGATCAGCCATCCAATGGGTCCCCAGGCAAATCCAAAGGAGATGGAATACAGGCCAATCTGCATTCAGCTCCAAAAACGTCAGCAAGCAGATGACAATACCAATGAAGACATGCTTATGCCATATGCAGGCACACCAGATATGGATTGTGAAGAAGCATACAGGTATTGCTGTGAAGGTCATGAGCACTGTAGGTGTTTTGCGCCAAAAAAATATATGTGAAACAGGAATGGACAGGTGGATTAGGTAAGGCAGCTTGCAGCAGATAAGTGGCGGACGCTCACCAGCACAATAGCAGCAATTGAAGCTCCAAAAGGCAAGTTGACTGCGTTCTTGCCAGCAGCCACAGCAAACACAACAGCCACAGCAATTTCAGCTGCAAAGCCCAAAACAGACCCGCTGATCAGCAATGTGCGCCGTCCCACTCTGTCCACGATGAAGACTGTAATTATAGTGGCAATCAGCTGGACTCCGTTCACAATGACAGCTGCAATGAGGGAGCCTTGGTTGCCAGATCCCAGTGCATTGACACCAGCAAAGATCTGAGGGGCAAAAAAGGACACTCCATTCACACCAGACCACTGCCTGCATACACAGGCAATAACATATCATTCACAGTAATATAATGCATAGACAGCAGTTGAATTGCTGCCAACGACGATGAATGCCACCAACAAAACGCATCGCTTAACAGTAAGCATCCAGCTGCAACATGTCCCAGTGTTCAACAATTTTGTATCACATTCACAACATCCTGCCCAAAAGATCCAAATGCATGCAGCAAGTTCATGGTTGCTTACTGGAAGAAAGGCATGGCAATGGCCAGCACCAGCTGTGGCCTGTTGCGCCTTCTGAAGATGGCTCTCCATGGGTTCTCCATCCCCTTCAGCGCCTCATTGGCCAGCACAATGGTGTCAAACTCAACGTCCACGTCCTTTGTACCTCGCACTTTCTGGAGAACACTCTTGGCCTCTGACAGGTAACCTCTCTCTACCAAGCTGTTGGGCGTCTCAGGCAGAAACAGACCACCTGCAGTTAGCAGTGATTGTCATCAAGGTGACATTTATGCTGTGGGCATGTGCCGCATTTGCAACAGGAAGGGTAAGTTGCCAGAGAGTCTGCAGGAGCACCATGCCAAACCCATGCAGCATATTGAAGACGAGATGCAGCTTACACAAAAGCTGCGGTTGGCAGGCGCTCACCGAGTAACAAGATACTGCCTGGCACAGCAGCAAGTCCGAGAGAAATACGCCAGCCAGCGATCCACTTGTTGGTACCAATGTTGATTGCGTTAGCAACCACGATTCCACCAATAGTTCCCAACTGCACAATGGTGTTCAGACGGCCCCTCCACCTACAGCATCACACTGGTCAGTACACTGTCTTGCTTGCATGTACCATGACTTTGTGGCAGATTAACGCAAATCTATGCAGCAGTTGCAAAGTCAAGCTGCTAAACTGTAATTGAATGAGAGAAACCGCTTATGACCAGAGCTGTTGAGCAGCAAAAGACACACCTGGGTGGAGCCATCTCTGCAGTGTAGATGAAGGCGCAGTGGTCACCAAAGCCAACCCCTGCATTGTTACCACACTTCATATACTGATTTGCAAACTGCATCTGCTGACTTGGAACCCTGCCCTGTCACAACAACGCTAGGAATGCACAGCGAACTTACCAATTCCCCAGAAGATACGACCTAGGAAGAGCGGTGCAAAAGTATTCTTGGCGGAAGCCTGGCAGACAGCACCGATACAGAAGGCGGTGCCGGCGATAATCATGGACCTGTCGACATGACACAGGCACCAAGTCGAACGAAGACCTCTTGTCGAACCTGTGCAAAACATGACGCGGACGACAGACCAACGTCACTCAAACACTTACCCCTTGCGACCCCAGTGCTGCGTAAAGTAAGACGCAGGGATAGACGCCAGACTGCCGGTGAAATGCATAATGGCGGAATAGGCCTGCAGCGACTTGTTGTTGTACTTGCAATAGAAGCTGCTGTTGCCGGTCTGTGGGAAGAACCACCTGGAAAACTGTGCCATAGACTCGACGCCACCTGCAGCACATCAGCACGCAATCAAATACCTCTCACTACTCGGAAGCGATAAGTAACGCCTGACTTGCCGACGCATGTCTGCGCAAAATATTTACTAGCAGCTTGCCTGTGGTGCCACCGTCATAACCAAAAAGAACACCACCACTGGCAGCAATGATACACGCAAGAACGACGTATGTTGTGGTCTTCGCATCGACATCGATGACGCCGGCTGCTGCACGCTCGATATCTGCTGCCGACCTGATCTTTGACGAAGGCACGTATTCTTGCCCAGTCTGGGCTGCAGTGGCGCTACGCCGCTCGATGGGCTTCTCCATCTTTGAAGCTGGTTCAGAAGCACCGGCAGCGCCAGATGAATGTGGGAAAATTGAGGAATCAGGTGCAGGCAAAAACTTTGTATTATTGAGCCTGACGTAAAAGTCGTTGAGTCAGGATTTACAGCTTCGTCATGGCGACAGGATTTGTCAAACATATCGCTTTCAGATTTTGGTATACAGCACGTGGCAACACCGTAAGTACTACTAGCCTTATCTACAACATCTCACGGTACCGTGCATTGTAATGTCAGCATTTGTTCGGTTTTCCCGCTTCTATCGTAACCCTTATGCAAAATTTCCTGAACGAGTGGATCCAGAATTGTTGCATGTCCCCGAGGCTTTGCAGATTGAAACATGCTTGGAAGCATGGATGCCCCTTTCTTTGTGCATCTGAGCAATGCAAATGCCCTACATCTCAATTGCATCTCCATACCCAGTTAAGGTACTCAATAGGTGCCTGTGCCAGAGACAACACCAAGCTTGCATCGTTGCAACGCAATCAGTTCATGAACACTACAGCAGTAACCACTACAGCAGCAGCTTCTTATAATCATAGGCAAGTGAAGCCAACATATGACACCACCGACAATGATTATCACGGTGATACTTTGATGACAAAGTTGAGTACTCAAGCAAGTATAGTAAGTTAGACAAGCTAGTATAGTACAAGCTAGCTGGCATCTCTGGTGAGGTATGATGCAATAATCAGGTTCTGCTGCAACCGGCGCTCTAAAGCAAAGCTCTCATGGGTACAGCCATCAACCGCAATGGCTGGCTCCGCCTCCTTTGAGACATGCCTCATCTAGATCAACCAACAGGCCAAATCAAGTGGACAAATCGCAATATAAAATCTGTTGGCTGTTTTGATCAAGATGAGCATGGACAAACACAGCGGTGCAGCTGCAGTCAGTCTATCTGCCTGCCTGCCTGCCTGGATGCCTGCCTGCCTGCCTGCCTGCCTGCCTGTCTGCAGTTATGCTCTGCCCCTTAGCACTGCAATAAATATAGTGGCCTTGCCTTTCGACATGTCGTCGGCCAAGGGCAACCTCCCACAACTGGCACGTGAAGCTACATCATGTGACACACTGTATGAGGGATACTACTCTTTGTAGGGACTAGTCTGCGCAGATGCCAGGTTAGGCATGTGCCCTGTCAGCACTTTGTACGGCGTTTCCAGAGCTGCAACATGCATTGATGGCTTTCATAATAGGTTTGATGTAATGGCACACGGGCACTGTATGTGGCAGGAAAGGACCTCTCAAGACGTGATCTGGATGATCTCTGCCTGGTCCCTGACCCTGAAGCATTAGTTCAGCAGATGGCTGGATGTGAAACAATGCCAGCACATTTACTTAATCATTGGGGTCCCTTACCAGATTTGCTGAAGCTTGTGCTTCAGGACAAAATAGACTCAGCAGAGACCATACAGAGTGCATCATTGTCCTGGCACAATGTGAATGCACACCCACCCAAGTATGCTGTCTTCCACTTTGACAACACAGTGAGCAAGTCTTCTCACAAGTCTGAAGGCCAGTCGATCATGATCGGCAGTCAGGCAAATCTGCAGATCGTGGCTATGTTGCAAAGTCATGGATCTTCACATTGTGCTGTATTTGGTGGCTGAAGACGAAAAATGTCCTGTTGCAAAAGCTGCAACTTACCTGCAGGGTGATGCAGTTGACTGGTGGCAACATCGGGCTACATATCGCTGCCACCAGATGCTGACGTTGAGCAGTTCTCTGCGACCTTTCCCAAGCACTTTGTCAAAATTGCTGACAGTCCTAAAGCATGGGGCAAGTTTTTCCAGCTGAAGCCAGGAGGGCATTCAGGAGGAACATACAGTGTCAAATTCCACATCATGAGCGGCCATATCATAGGGCTTGCTGCTATTGTTAGCACCCCTCTGGCGTTTGAATTTTAAGCATGGCCTCAACTGCAGGGTGTCATCACCATCGGTCAGTTCAAAACCTGTTGCAACCAATTGCAAAATTTGCATTAGTCATGGCTGCAAATGAGGACACTGAATCTAAACTTGACTTGTCTGGCATGCAGGCCCAAGCTGAGACTGTCAAGACTGGCAACTGCAACAAGAGGCGCCGCTTCAACAGCAGGGACAGTGGCAATGCCAGCTTGAACAACCAACAGACAACCAATGGTTGCTGTGAGGGCAGAGGCTCATTGCATTTGAAGGCAAATGCATGACTCCGGTCAAGCAGACGCCCACTGGTCATCACGTACATGTGGGTGGGCAGGAACTCCTGACAGTTGTACAGGCTCGCGAGCTTTGGGGTGGTACTCTGATGGCACAGATGTCACTATCATAACTGATCAAGTAGGTGAGTATGCGCAAGGCCGCTTGACCTGCCACCTAACTGAGCACTCCCATAAGCACCCCGCTGGAATGCTTGTACCTCCAAGGTCAATAGCAAGAAGGACAAGATCACAGTGTTCAAGGCCAGAGACAGACTCAGGTGCACCAGCATTGGCAAGGACAATGATCTCACTCGGCTGAAGCAAGACAGCAAGGAAGCCGCCTGGCGAAATTTCGATGATGTCAGAGCAGCAGGAAAGACAAGGGAGAGCTCAAAGTAATTGTTGAGAATGGATTATTGGCCATAACAATATAGGTGAAAACTGTACTGAGAAAGCTTTAAATTCAGTGTGCAATGCTGCCATCTTGCGCAACGCAACAGCTGTGATCTGAACACTAAAAAAACTCGAGCTACTGCAGTCGCACCTGAGCCTTTCAACAGCATCTCCATACTGCCACTCGAGAGTTGTAGTGCGCGCCCTGACGTCCTGCCACCTGCCCAGGTGGTTTGTGTCAACGTCGAACGAGAGAGATTTACAGCGCAAAGTGCTCCGAGACCACTACACCGCGCACAGTTTATCTGCACGTGCATGACGTGAAACACGGCATACACGTGAGGAAGAAACGAACGAGAGGTACAACTCTGCATTCAACAGCTGACAACTTTTGACTGCAATTTGCTGACCGCAGCAATGACCTCGCACGTCGAAGATGCGGAGCGATTGTTGCAGGTTCCAATGCTAAATACCAATGCGAACGACGAAGATACCACAGCAGCAGGCGGGACATCTGCAAATCTCAAGCTTGAGCTTCGCGGGCTACTCAGTCTGAGCGCTCCTGTGATGGTGCAGCTATCGGCGCAATATGCCGTCACAGTCGTCAATCAGTATTTCATTGGCCACCAAGGCGCTGGCCCATTAGCTGCTGCAGCCATAGGCAACACCGTAAGCACGTCCCGGTCAACCTGTGGCCATGGCCTTTGCTCTGCGCAGGGCCTGCAACGTGTTCCTGAAAGAACCTTAGTATTGCTCTTGTGCAGTGGTTCAACGTGTGCTGGTACTTCCTGATGGGTGTTTCAACTGCCCTTGATACTTTGGGGAGTCAAGGTAAATGTAGCCAATGTAGTTGCCAAGCTACAGTTATCGGTCAGACAGCCAGCGTGACACGTGTGCTGTGCAGCCCACGGAGAAGGCAATCCTAATGCTGTCATTTCATGCTGTGTGTCAGCCATATCTGTACTGTCTCTGCTGTGCGTCCCAGTAGCAGTCGCAATGCTAACAGCAGACTCGGTGTCACAAGCTATCTTCCAACAGAGCCCACAGTCTGGGCAGGTGGGGCTCTTGTGGGCTGCACTGTCCTGATATCTACTGGACACGCTAAGCAGCCCATGATGTCTACTGCTGCTGCAGTTAGTGGGCATATTCTGTAAGGGGTTGCTGCCAGGCTTGTTGCCCCTGGTATGGAGTATTGCAATACTGAAGGTACACGATTTTTGTCAATCGTTGTTTGCCCTACAAAATTGCATGATACAGTAGTTTATCCGTGATACATGACTGATATGTCTCTGCACCTGATTGGTTGCTTTGTCCTTTGTAACAACGCCAAGCCTGTCATTGCTATGCATGGCCTACTTTCAGCATCACATCAGCCATCGAGCAGTCAGGAATGGACTAACCATCAATGCCAAGCTTGCCAGCAGCTGTGACATATCAGCACTGCTGATCAAGCATGCTGCATGCGCTATACAGGCAATGCAAGTCCAGAATATGGTGTGGGCCCCCGCTGTCATTACAGTATTGACAGCTCTGGCCAATGTGCCCATCAACATGGTACTCATAGCATGGTATGACTTCTGGGGTGCCGCCCTTGCCACATCTGTGGCGCGCATTCTGCAGCTGGCCCTATTGTGCGGTGAGCTGTCCACTGAAAGGAGCTTTGTGAGTATTGGCTTGGCAGCAACTCATGCTGCTGCAGGCATGCTGTGTGTCTTGCAGGTTCTAGTGACTGGCACCAGATGTCATCTGTGTAATGTGCCATCTGCGTGATGCGTTATCTGTGTGATGAGTCACCTGTGTGATGAGTCATCTGTGTGCTGTGTCAGATCAATCTGTCATTAAGTGCTTGCATTGGTGCTGGTCACCCTGTGCTATTGACCTATTCTTAGCGCCTTTGCATGCAGTACAGGCTATTTGGGCTGGCTGAGCCTGCCACAAAGCAAATCACAACCTGAAAGCCCTGACGCCAAGAAGGTGAGGGTGATGATGCTCTTTGGCACAGCTGAGCAGCATCATGTGTGCTGAATATGCATGCTGTTGCAAAATAAAGTACTAAAGTTGGGGTAGACCAAAATCCTGCCATTTTGGCAACCAAACGGCAGGCCAACAAGGATCGAAATGCATGCATGGCCATATCTCCTGTTACGACAACACCATCTGTTGTTGCAGCCTGGACATGTGCACGTGGATGACAATGGGCAATTGAGTACTGCTGCACTCGCATTATCTGCAGTGTAGCTTTGTTTCTGTTTCGTCCGAATCTGCCTAAAAAACTTCAAGCTGTGTGTTGAACTCTGCACCATCTGGAACTACTTGCAACAAGTTCAGAAGGATGTTAGGATTGTGGAAACCAGATTTTACACTGTGTGTGTCAAGGTTGGCAACATGTATGACAATCAAGCTTGGTGCGCAGGCAAAAGGCCATGCAGTGGAGGTAAACAAGGCATCAGTGTGGGCAGCCATCTGCAGTGGTGTATCTCCACATGTGCTGTCCAACTTTCTGGTGCTGGGTCTGCCTGGAGGTGTCATGATGGCTGCAGACGCTTGCAGCTTTGATGTCACGACAGTCATGGCCAGCATTCTGGGTGAACAATGCTCTTTCCTGTCTGCCATGCTTGCGTACTGTGTCTTCAGCATTATGCTGGCTTGCTGTGTCTTCAGCACTATGCTTGCATACTGTATCTTCAGCACTATGCTGGCTCTTCATTGCTGAATAGACACAACTCATCACTATGGTTATCGTCTGAGTGCAAATGCAAAGGACACATGCTACTGCAGCTTCCTTTGTCTTGATGACGCTCACCATGCCTTGCTTCATGCATTCATCAGACTGTGTTTGCTCAAGCACAATTGCGTCAACAGTATGCCCTATAATGGTGTGCTAAGATTGTTGTGGCATGGTGTCCCACAGGTCAAGCCCAAGTTGATGCTCATTCCATTCTCTTGACCTTCTGTGCATTCATCTATGTCAGCTTCCCTTTTGGGGTCTCCACAGCTGCCACCATCAGAGTGGGGAACCTAGTTGGTGCCAACCGGCCGTCTGAAGCCCGCCTTGCAGGTCTGCAAACTGTGTCCATACTTTGATGGACGCAATTCATGGTCTCACAACTGATGAAACTGCAGCATGACTCCCCAAGCGCCTTTTGGGAGCTTTGACGCTGACAAGGATAACTTGTCTGCTTGAAAGCATCTGTAACCTTGTGCTGCTGCTTTTCTGTTTGTCTTGTGTTACCTTGCCAGTACCATACCCTGTTATGTCTGCAGATCTGAATTACCCTGTGTCGTGTTGCACAGGCTTCCTATCAGTGGCTTTAGGGGCCCTGTTCATGGCAGGCTCTGGCCTGTTCATCTCCCTCTTCCGTCAGCGCATTGGCCCTCTGTTTGTGGATGACCTGGATGTCACCATGGAGGTGGCAAAGGTTGCGCCCATCTGTGCTGGCTACCAAATCTTTGATGGCATTGCTGGCACCAGCTCCGGTGTGCTGAGGTACAAATCCTGCATTCCCTCGTTTCATTCATTCAACACATGTCTTCCCCCAGGGTCAAGTATGTAGGGTCAATTCTGTATTGGAAACACCCCACTGGAGAGGACTGACGCTTGATGCTGCGCTGCATGGTGCATGGGGCAAATGAATGAGCATTGCAGCAGGCTATGCTGAGAGGTTCTCGCCTGTTTTGCTGCATCTTGTCTTGGTGCTTGGGCTGAGACTTCCTTGACTGCATAGCAGTGCAGCTGGCCTGGGTGTTATCAGTACAGCTGTCCTGGCCCCTTGTTCTCTGCTACTTGATCAAACATGTGCCTGCAACACAAATGCTCCAAACTCACATTACATATGCTCTCAAAATCGCTGGAGCGGTGACCAGCACTCTGTGAGAGTGTCTCATCTGAGCTTTGACCTCACAGGGGCTTGGGAAGGCAAGCGTCGCTGATGTGGTTCAATGTTTTGGGATTCTGGGTGGTGGGGTTCACCATGGGATGGGCCCTCACCTTCAAGGCTGGGTTGGGCCTGTCAGGCATCTGGCTGGGCATCCTTGGGGGGGTCACCACCACTGGTGCGCTGCATTCTTTAAACAGGAAGTAAAGTGTCGCATGATGTTCTGTGCCCATCATAGTGTTCAAATTGATTGCTTCATGCAACAGCGGTTTTGTGAGGATGCTCAGACTCGTCCTTTGGGGCCTGAGGCAAGACTACACAGCACACAAGGTGATGAGCCATTTGAGTTAAGCAGGCTATCGTTTGCTGCAACCGCAATATCTGTTGCTTGCACCAATGACTGAAAGTTGAGTGGTGCGCAGCGGTGCTGTGCTTTGGCTCTATGCTGCATGTGGACTGGCAAGAAGAAGCCAGGAAGGCCAGGAGGAGATGGCTAGATGCACACAAAGAACTTGCTGGAGTCGGGCTCCTACAGCCGGCTTTGTCAGGCACAGACCTGGAACAGCCCCTGAGCTCAGGGCTAGACACACTGCCAGAGCAATCAGGTACTATCTTTGTATGTACAGCAATGTACAGTTTTCTGTGTGCTTGTTGTGCCCTTCTAGCAGAGCATATGGCGTATCTGTTATGAGTTTGCAGATGATTGTTGATAACACTAATGGGTGTGATCATAGCATTGAATGTGCATGACAGTTGTGTTTGGCTGTTCATGGCACATTGCTTTGGCCAAATGGTCCACCCTCACTTGCGCATTGCATGTCTTGCACACATAGAAGACTCTCTTGGGCTAAAACTTCTCCTGGATTACCCTGCAGGACCTATCCCACAAGCAGTATCCAGTGCAAGCACCGCCATCTCAATGGCAGTCACGCCTCAGATGGGCACTGACTCTCGCATTAGCATTCAGCCCTTTGGAACCCCAGGACAGCGCAGTTTTGTTGGCTCTTATGGCAGTCAACATTTTGCGAACCTGAGCAACAGGGCATGGTCGCCACTTTAGAAATGCTCTGTGTGGTTTAGATGGCATGCTGAGCTATAATGGTAGGCACCTGTCTTGACATTGTACATACAGACTGGTTTGTTTATTGTAAGCACTGTGATGCGGATCATTTAGCAGATGTGGTGTGTGTGTCATTGTAGTGATGCTTTGTACTCCTAGTTAGTTAGTGTGCTCTCATCAACTTTGCTGGCATGAACCTGTGAGATTGTCTGTTCATCGGCATACTCTGCATGCTGCAACTTCTGCGCCCTACAAGTGTACACGCATTTTTGCGCATACACGTTTGGAGATGGCCTAAAGCAAGAGCAGCAGAATGTGAGTGGTGTTGCTGAGACTCTGCAGTGCATTGAGCTGTTTGTGCAAGCGTACTGGCAAGCCCTGCCAATCAAAATGCTGAAGTATGGTCAAGATTTCCAGTCAAAGCAACTCACAGCAGTACAGGATGTCATGGACACAGATGCTTATGCAGTATTTGCAACAGAGGTTGGACAAGCAGAGCTTGACAGTATGAAAAAACTCGGCTTGAAAGTGCCCTACCTGTCTGAATGGGCAGAGAAGCAAGCAGCTTCCAAGCGCCTTGCTGAGGGCTGGGCCTCAGATGCTGAGCCTGCCACAAACGACAAAGAGTAGAGCTGCCTCAGGAAACTGCTGAGCCTGGATCAGCATTGGCAGCAAAGCGTAAGGAGTATGCTGCACATGTGGAGTCTTTGGAGTGTGCCAGGTTGGACATGGTGATGGAGCAAGACTGGCAAGAGAGCAAGCTGAAGCAGAAGCTGCCATTGCTGCTGGCGACAGAGCTGTTCAGCCCACCCACACAGCAACAGCAACCACAGACACACCATGCATGCTGAATCTGCAGTCAACCTCAGCAATGTCAACGCTGCCTGCTGCCGAAGCCATGCGTAATCATCACACCTGTGCTAACTTGCCTGCACAACAAAGGCAAGCGCTTGATACAGGTGGAAGAAGATTGTTCAGAGGCGACAGTGTCGCTGCAATATGGAAAGAGTGGCAATATGGTGGTGAGTATGCCAGTGTCAAAAGCTTGCTGTGTGAGAAAAAGAGTGGCAAAATGACATGGCATGGCAGCGGGAAAGGAACAGTCAAGCAGTCAGAAAGGTCAGAACTGTCCAAGAAGCAGCACCTGCCACAAGCAATCCATGTTCTCGTCAAGCAAGGGTTGCCAGAGCAAGAGGCTGTCAGGCAGGTTGATGAGCTGTTGCTGAAGTTTCGCATAACAAAGATCCGTGCCAAATTTGATGCCTTCTTATGGAGGCATCAGATGAAAAGCCCAAAAAAAGGTGTTGAGCCTGCAAAGAAGGGTACACAGAAGCTGAGTACGAAGGACCCAGATGCAACAGTCAAGGCCTTTGACAAAGCCTATGAACGACTTTTACCAGCTGCAACATTCAATACTGTAGCGAAAAGCTGATTGACTTATCACTTTTGTTGCAATCAGCAGTGCCTTGTTCAGGTCCTTGTAACTCCTTCATCTGCACTCAATTCTGAAAGCTTGCAATCCTGAAAGCTGCAAATGCATACCGCGCAAGGCATGTGCAATATCTACTGTCACGCCGTTGACAAACATCAAAACACACCTCTGAGCTGTGTTACAACCGAGAACTAGGGCCGCACTATCTGGCTGATGAGCTGATTGGAAGCATTGCCGACGTCACGTGCGTATCCCAACGCTAGAACAGCGTTTCGACCGGCATCATCTGTTGTGTGAAGTGCGTCAGCACTGTCAGCCGCTAAGTTCACAATGTTGCCGCTCCGTGCAGAGCTCCGTGTATCTGCTATAGGCTATAGCCATCTGAGCTCCCACCGCTACGGAATTAAGGTCACGTGAGGGCGAAATTCCAGTCATTGTGGCTGGAATCTAGTCAACGTACAGTGGGGCCCCATCCGCACGGCGATTTGACCTTGGGTCAGATCGGCCACATTTTGATTCCGAAGCGTCTGACCTCCGTTAGAAAGTGAAGTAGGTCCCGACCTACTTCACTTTCTAACGGAGGTCAAATCTGCTCCGTCAGAAGTGGAAGGCCATCGAGAGCTGTGGTAGTAGGCTGAAGCGTCGCTCGTCGCAAGTATCGTTGCTTGGCATCGCAGTGCATACATCATAGTTGACA
>JAABUP010000580.1_pt1 | contig 21975 bp, 26 predicted proteins | sample 5559201 | NCBI WGS metagenome assembly JAABUP01 (sample SAMN10711887, study PRJNA513373) | rock metagenome | isolation source: Antarctica rocks | place: Antarctica | reverse complement strand
CAATTTCTCTATCGTATCTTTATCAATGGTTCCCAACTTTATCTGGCGTTTTATGATTTAGCACCACAAAACTCAGCATTTATTGGGAACCCCATTTTCCTTTAAAATAAGTTTAAACAACTTCATTGATTTTAATACAAGATTAATCAAAGAAAAATTGATCAGTTTAAATATTATCCGCATCGGAACTTCCGGTTCTTTGCATGCAGCTATTCCTTTGGATTGTATTTTGGTTGCTGATTATGGGTTGGGTTTTGATGCTTTGATGAATTATTATGTTGCTGAAAATACAATGCAGGAAACTGAAATATTGGATCAAGTGCAGGAACAGATTACAAATACAAGATTGCCGCAACCTTATCTTGCTGTAGGAAGTGCTGCGTTGATGAAGCAAATCGGATTCGGATTAAATCATGGAATTACCGCTACCGCCCCGGGTTTTTACGCGCCGCAAGGACGACAAGTGCGGGCAAAAAATGCCATTCCTGATTTTTTAAATTTACTTCAATCGTTCCGATCAAAAGATCAAAGGATCACCAACTTGGAAATGGAAACTGCCGGTATTTATGCGCTGGCAAAAGTTTTGGGACATGAAGCTTTATCTGTCAATGCAATTCTGGCCAATCGTGAAACTTTAAAGTTTAGCAAACATCCGAAGAAAACAATTGATGAAGCAATTCAATTAGTTTTAGAAAGATTATAACTATTGCTGTTTTTATCACCTGTTTTTTAAATAAAAAAAACCTGCAATTGAGCAGGTTTTTTTATAAGTAATTAGTATCCGCGGCGATAATCCCGGTCATCATGGTCTCTGTAACCATGGTCCCTTGAATCGTGGCCTCTACGGAAATGATCATCATAGTGGTGATGTCTTTCCCAGCGTTCGTGGCGGCGTCTTTCACGGTCGCGGCGATCAAATTCATGAAAAGAAGTCGCATTGGCAACATCAAAAGTAACGATAGTCAACAGTACAATTAAGGACACCCGGAGCATTTTCATAATCTTAATTTTTATAGTTAATTATGATTTTTAGAGTAGCTGGTTTGGAAGTTGGTTTAATAAAAAAATATATACTTTTTTTGATTAAACCTTTTATTCGTGATGCTGTTTTTATCGATAAAAAACTTGCAGGATTAATTTCTTATCCTTCAAAATTGTACAATTGAAAGTATAATAGTTATTGTTGCAACTAATTTTTGATAATGGCACAATTATTTCTATCAGTCAAGCATGAACCCAACCCAACCTTTATTGTCCCGCTCTGTACAAACACTTTTTTTACTGTTCCTTATTTTTGGAGGTTTATATTTTTCCAGCAGCTTTTTAGTTCCTGTTGCATTGGCCGGTGTTCTGGCCATGCTTTTTTTGCCGTTAACCAGATGGTTGGAGCGTAAAGGAATCAACCGCACAGTTTCATCAGTAATTTGCGTACTCGTTTTACTGATGGTAGTTGCCGGCTTTGTTTTCCTAATTACTTGGCGTGTTTCTAATCTGGAAACTAACTTAAATCAGATAGAAAACCAGGCCAATCGGTACATCAATCAACTTAAAATATTTGTAAATAAAAGTTTTGGTGTATCGCGCGAGCAGCAAAACCAAATGATCAAAAAAGAAGGAGCTTCGGGAGTGGGCAGTATGGCCGCTTATGTTGCAGGTTTGGTAACTTCTGTGCTTGGTTCTCTCACCACCGCCGTTCTTGTGCTGATTTATATCTTCCTGATTATCAATTCACGCAATCACTTTAAAAAGTTTTTTCTGAGGCTTGTTAATCCTCAGGATAAAGGCAAAACCGTAATTATTATTGAAGAAACTACAGAAATAGCACAAAAGTATATATCCGGACTGGCTAAAATGATTGTTTGTTTGTGGGTAATGTACGGTATCGGGTTTTCAATTATCGGCGTGCAAAATGCAATTTTCTTCGCTATTTTATGTGGTACGTTAGAGATCGTTCCGTTTGTTGGAAACATTACCGGAACAACATTAACTGCTTTAATGGCACTTGCACAAGGCGGCGGCGGCAGTATGGTTATTAGCGTACTAATAACTTATGGCTTAGTTCAGTTTATACAAAGTTACATTTTGCAACCACTGGTAGTTGGAAAAGATGTAGATATAAACCCTTTGTTTACCATTATGGTTTTGGTTTTAGGTGAAGCCGTGTGGGGAATTGGAGGGATGGTGCTTGCTATCCCGCTGCTTGGTATGATAAAAATTGTTTTTGATCATATTGAACCATTACAACCTTATGGTTTTTTAATCGGAGGTGAAGAAAAAGATCAAGAAGATAATACTTCTTTTACCGATAAAATTAAAGGCTGGTTTAAAAAGAAGTTTTCAAAATCTTTAGAAAAAATTTAACAATTAGATTTTTACCCGATAAAAGAAGTATTGGCTTTTATTGCAATTTCAGCGAATCAGCAATCCTGAAAAAAACCGGATTGTACTTTTCAAACTTTTCCTGCGAAGCGGTACAAGTCAGCAATACCGCTTTTTGGTTTCGATAATATACAAATACAATCGTGGCCACCACAATTTCACTTTGCGGGTTTTTGTGCGTATTGATGTACCATTTATAGTTGCCGTTGGTTGCCGTTCCTTTTTTGGTGACCGATAAAAACCCATCCAAAGCATTGTTGGATTCTATCGACATGGCATAAGCGGCATCGAGGTTACCGTTTGAGGCATCAATAAAGTTCAAGTTGATGTTTTCCGGAACAGAAGTGTAATCTTCCGTTTGCGGACGGATCGCGATAAATTTTAACCTTGGATTAGATTTCGTAACAGACCAATTGGCCGGAATCGTGATTTCAAAATGGTTGGACGCATCTTTATAAGTTTTGAGCGATTGCGCCATGCTGTTTTTACCGGCAAAAAATAGGAATGATATCAAACCCAGCAATCGGAAAGTGGCCATAGCTTAAATATAAAAAAGCGTTTTTGATCAAACTTGAAACAGTACCAAATTAAAGCTTCTGCGAGGATTAAAACATCACCAAAACAATACTTTAACACAATTTAACAAGTAGGGACGAAGTGTTTTGCCCTTGGTTTAATGCGCCCCAACGCCATAAAAAAAATCTTTCAATTCCGTGGCATCATGAATCTTCATTTTTCCGCTTAAAATCAAACGCAACTGGCGGCGCTGCATGGCACCGGCATACAAGTTAATTTCTTCTTCCGTTTCGGGGACCAGTTCCGGTACTTGCTGCGGTTTGTTGTTGGCATCGATTGCTACAAAAGTATAATATGCTTCATTGCTTTTAATCGTTGTGCCGGATGGGATATTTTGTGCCGAAACCACTAACCGGACTTCCACCGAAGTATTGAAAGCACGCGTAACTTGTGCTTCAATGCTGATCACATCACCCAGTTTTACCGCATGTTTAAAAGAAACACTATCTACAGAAGCAGTCACAGCCAGGCAGTTACAATGCTTTTGGGCTGAAATAGCCGCGGCAATGTCCATCCAATGCAGCATTCGGCCGCCCATCAGATTGTTCAGCATGTTGGTATCGTTCGGCAAAATCAGTTCATTCATTATGGTGTGCGAAACACTGGCTTTCTTGGCATTCATGCGGTAAAGATAAGCTTTGTTGGTATCAAGTAGTTGGTATCAAGTATCAAGTCTTGTCGGAAACTAACAAGGTTTTACTAGATACCAACTACTTGATACTAACTACTTGTAACTTGCTTTCCTCCGTCCAGCCTCAAAACCTTGTCCACCACATTTGGTATTTCCTGCTGATAATGCGTAACATAAATCAACGTGGTGTTGCTGTTGTTGCAGATCAGTTCGAGCAGGTATTTAAAGTGGTTTTGCTGCTGTTCGTCTAAACCCTGGCAAGGTTCATCAAAAATCAACAAAGGCGGATTTTTGACCAATGCCCGCGCCAGTAAACACAAGCGTTGTGTACTTGCGGTTACATTTTTAAGTAGTTTTCGTGCATTTTCTTCTATTTGAAACAGCTTCATCCAGCGAAAAGCTATATCTGTTTTTGTTGGATTTGATGGCCGGAACAAGCCCAACGTATCATAAAAACCGGATTCTATTACTTGCAGGCAAGAGCTTTCTGCCGGGAAATATTGATGCAGTTCCGGCGAAACAAAACCGATCTTTTTTTTAATGTCCCAAATACTTTCGCCGCTGCCCCTTTTACGGTCGAAAAGTATGATATGATTGGCATAAGCCTGCGGGTTATCACCATTGATCAGACTGAGCAACATAGATTTTCCGGAACCGTTCGGCCCAAGCAAAGCCCATTTTTCCCCTGGCAAAACAGTCCAGTTGATGTTGTTCAAAACCTGTTTCTCACCATAACGGATGTTTACATTTTTCATCGAAATTATAGTGCTAAAAGAAGCATTTGGTTTTGAATTGAGCAGCGATCTCAATTCTTTTAAATCCGCAAAAGCCTGCTGCTGTTTACTTTCCCCCGGAACGAATGCTTCTTTTAGCACTATATTTTCTATTTTTTGCCGGTGCATGATTGCAATATGAGTGATCGCATCCGGGATTTCCTGGGGGGAAGTAGCCATAATCACTGTGATGCCGCTTTTGATAATTGCAGTGATCAAAGTGTTAAATTCTGCCCTTGATTGTACATCCAAGCCAGTAAGCGGACGATCCAATAACAACAAACTTGGATGTTTCAGTAAAGCTGCCGCGATCAAAAGCCTTTTGGTTTCGCCGTTGGATAGTTTGATCAATTGTTTGTCCAGCAACGGTTCCAATTTAAGCTGGTGAACAACTTGTTCAAAAGTCCAAACCGGGTTTACAATTGTATTAGGGTTGATCTGATCAAGATAAATGCTGGCCGTTGCCGAATCTTCCGAGTCAGAAGAATTATAACGCTGCTGGTAATAAAAATCTTTGGTGTTGGATAGGTTTTTGAAATGATGTTTGGATGCAACCATAGCCATCATTTTTTGCGGGGTAAAAGAAGTATCGGCCAAATATGCCTGCTTTTCTTTTTCATAAAAATGATAACTGATTTTTCCTTGAGAAATTGAAAGGTTACCGGCAATAGTTTGCAATAAAGCACTTTTGCCCGAGCCGCTTTCGCCCACAAGTGCCCAACTTTCGCCTGCTTTAATTTCAAAACTTAGATCCTGAAACAACGTATAAGCATTTTGTCGAACCTGAATATGATCCATTGTTAATATAACTTCTGCGGGCATTCCTGATTTAATTTGCCCCAAAGTTCTTTAAAAAAAAATCTAATTGTGAATAAAGTGAAGAGACAGGGTCAATAAAATAAATAAAAAAACCAGAAGGCTGACAGCAATATATCCTTACTATCGGTATTTATGGAATCTAATGTTTAAAGGCAAATGGGATTTTTAAGGAAAATATGGTTACATGAAATTGAGTGCTCTTAAAGTTACCTTTGGCTATTTGTTGTTCTGTTTGTGTTGGTTTTTATCGACCAGAGGTCTTATCCTGATTGCGGACAAACATTTAAACCAGGAAGTGCTGGAACTGATTGTACTGTTCAGGTCTTATTGCTTTGCCTTCATCACCTGTCTGTTTATTTCTAAACTGGTCTATATCAACAATAAAACAATTAGAGAACGGGAGGAAGATTATCGGGATATGTATTTGGGAAACCCAAACCCGATGTGGATATATGATCCGGTATCTTTTAAGTTTTTATCTGTAAACGATGCCGCAATTGCCTCTTATGGCTATACAAAAGAAGCGTTTTTGGCGATGACGATGCAAGATATCCGACCGGTGGAAGATCATGAAAGTGTAACAGAATTATCTTATAGGGTTACCGATACGGAATTTTCATCCGGAACTTGGCGGCACTTAAAAAAGGAAAACACATTGATTTATGTAAATATCACCTCGCATAAAATTTCCTTTAACAAAAAAAGTGCTGTCATGGTGCTTGCCACCGATACCACAGCACAGGTACAATATGAGCATGACCTAAAGCTGATGAACCAGGTTTTGCAGGAAGAAAAGCAAAAATTGAAAGAAACAGAAAAACTGGCACGGGTATCCGGCTGGGAATATTTTGTAGAAAGCAGATCGCTGGTTTGGTCGGATGAGTTGTATGAGATTTTTGATCTTGACCTGGTAGAGAAAGTAAACTACAGTATGATTTTGCGGTCGGTACACCGGGATGATTTGCAGGCCTACAACCAGGCAATAGAAACGCTGTTGAGAAAAGGCACAGATTTGGATATCGAACATCGTTTCGTTACCAAAACAAGAGTGATCAAGTATGTGAAAGTGCTGGGGAAAATGCAGTATCAAAACGGTAAAATGTACAAAGTGCTGGGTACGATGCAGGACTTGACGGAACTGAAATTGGTTCAGTTGGAAAAAAACACTTACCTGCAACGCTTAAACAATACGCTGGAAAACATTACCGATGGCTACTGTAGGTTGAACCGGGACTGGGTTATTACAGATATTAATTTTAGTTGTGAGAAATTACTGAATTTTAAGCGGGAAGAAATTATCAACCGTCAATATTTAGAATTATTTAAAGATGCAGAGAAAGACAATTTTTATCATTCGTACAAAAAAGTATTGGAAGAGGGTGTTTTTGTAAATTTTGAAGCTTACTATGTGCAGACAAAAAAATGGTTTTGTGTAAATGCTTATCCAACAGACGAAGGTGCGGCAATATATTTTACAGACATCACGGAAAATAAGGCAAAAGATTTGCTGCTAAAAGAAGCATTAGAACGGTATGACCTGGTTGCCAAAGCAACGCATGATGTGATTTATGATTATGATGTGAGGCGTAAAAATATCAAATACAGCGATAATATAACCGATTTGGTTGGCCTGGCCAAAAATCAGATCAGCACGGAGGTAAACTGGTGGAAAAGCAGGATCCACCCGGACGATATAGATAAAGTAGTAGCAGAATACCAACATGCTATCCGCTATAAAAAAGAAAACTGCGGCTCGGAATATCGGATGGAGACTGCCGGCCATCAGTATAAATATGTGTATGACCAGGGTTATCTGCAATTTAATAAAGCAGGTAAGTTCGTCCGCATGATCGGTGCAATCAAAGATATCAATGAACTAAAACGTTTTGATGAAGAAAATAAAAGGCTTGCGGATATCATCACTAAGGTAAACAACATGATCATGATCCAGGATGTGAACAACAAAATTACCTGGGTAAACAAAGCATTTGAAAAATCTACTGGCTATGTGCTACAAGAGATAGCAGGAAGATATCCGCAGGAAGTATTAAATGGCCCTGATACAGACCTTAGCACTACTACAGCTATTGTTTCTGCCAAAAAAAACCTGGAACACTTCTCTTATGAAGTTATCAACTATAATAGAGGAGGAAAAAAGTATTGGGTGAATATAGAATTTACACCATTGTTTACAGCAGATGGAAAACCCGACGGCTACATTTCTATCCACAACGATGTTACCCTCAGCAAAGAAAAGGTAGATAGAATAAACCGGCAAAACGAAATTTTGAGGAATATTGCCTGGATGGGTTCCCACGAATTGCGGCGGCCTGTTGCTTCTATTCTCGGTTTGATCAGGCTGATCAATGAAACAACGGACGAAGAGGACAGAAACGAATCTATCAAAATGATGAATACCTGTACCCAAAACCTGGACGAGATCATCCATAAAATCAATCATCAGATCGAGCAGGAAATATCTGCACAGTAAACAACGGTTTTTTACATACTTAAAAAACCAGTGTAAAAGAAGCATTGATACTTATTGAAAAGGCATCAGGTTTGTTACCAAAGTCCTAAACAAAAAAGAGAGGCTGGCGATAATGCAACCTCTCTTTTTGATACTTCTTTTACCGCCTAAAATTAGGATTTATTCAAAATATTCTTTCATCCGTTCGATAAAACTTTTCTCGTTTTTGCCCGGGTTTGGTTTGAAATTGGGAGAGTTTTGCAGTTTTTCTAAAACGTCGCGTTCTTCGCGGCTTACCACTTTTGGTGTCCAGATATTGATGTGCACCAATTGATCGCCACGCTGATAAGAGTTCACTTCCGGAACACCTTTAGATTTTAAGCGCAGGATTTTTCCGCCTTGTGTGCCCGGTTCAATCTTGATTTTAGCTTTTCCGTCAATCGTCGGCACTTCTACCGTTGTCCCGATTACCGCATCCACAAAATTAACATGCAGATCAAAAATGATGTTGTTGCCATCGCGTTTCAACGTTTCGTGCGGGATTTCTTCGATTAAAATAATCAAATCACCAGGCAGCCCACCACGCGGGGCAGCATTTCCCTTTCCGCTCATGCTAAGCTGCATACCTTCGCTTACCCCGGCCGGAATATTGATGCTGATCGTTTCTTCACCGCGAACCACACCATCGCCATGACAAACATTACATTTTGCAGTGACCGTAGAACCTTCGCCGTTGCAGGTAGGGCAGGTGCTGGTGGTTTGCATTTGGCCCAAAATCGTATTGGTCACCCGGCGGACTGCACCAGAACCGCCACAGGTTTTACAGGTTTGAAAAGCAGACTGGTCTTTCGCACCGGTGCCTTCGCAGGTTTCGCAGATAATTTGTTTGTTTACTTTAACTTTCTTCTCAACGCCGTTTGCAATTTCTTCCAGCGTCAGTTTTACCTTGATCCTTAAATTAGTCCCGCGGGTTACTTTACGCCCGTTGCTGCTTTGCCTGCCTCCGCCAAAAAAACTATCAAACGGACTGCCGCCACTACCGAAAATATCGCCAAACTGGCTAAAAATATCTTCCATGTTCATGCCTCCCGGGCCGCCTTGCCCGCCGCCATTGGGGGATTGCGCGTTTGCAGCATGGCCAAACTGGTCATAACGCTGGCGCTTGTCCGGTTTGCTTAAAACCTCGTAAGCTTCTGCTGCTTCTTTAAAGTTTTCTTCGGATTGTTTGTCGCCGGGGTTTTTGTCCGGATGATATTTGATGGCCATCTTGCGGTAAGCCTTCTTAATTTCATCCACTTCGGCACCTTTGGAAACGCCCAGGATATCGTAATAATCTCTTTTTGCCATCTTTTATTTTAGCTTTTAGCTGTCAGCAATCAGGTGTCAGCCAATATTCGTTAGCAATGATCCATCAACTAAAAGCTATCACCTTTCTTCCTTCTTACGCGCCTACAACTACTTTTGCAAACCGTATCACTTTATCATTTAATAAATACCCTTCTTCCAGCACATCTACAATTTTGCCTTTCATTGCATCAGTAGGGGCCGGAATATTCGTAACAGCTTCGTGTATGTCCGCATCAAAAACTTCACCTTTCGATACCATTTCTTTCAATCCTTTTTGGGCCAGCAGATTTTTAAGTTTGTTATACACCAAGCCTACACCTTCTTTTACGGAAGCAACGTCTTTTGCGTTTTCAATCGCCCGGCTGGCACGTTCAAAATCATCCAGAACCGGCAATAACGATACGATTACATCTTTGCCGGCGGTTTGCAAGAGTTCTACGCGTTCTTTGGAAGTGCGGCGTTTGTAATTATCAAACTCCGCATACAAGCGCAAAAATTTATCATTGGCCAAAGCCAGTTCCTCTTTCAGTTTATCCTCAGCGGAAACATCATTTGCATTACCTTCATTTTCATCTTTCTGGTTCTGGCGTGCTTCGTTTACCTGCTGAAATTCATCAAAAATCTCATCCATATTGATAGGGTTTTCTGCAGAAGTTGGTTCTTCTTTTTTCATCTTCTTCAGTATATCATTAAAATTCATAATATAATTTTTTCCTGTTCAAGTTTCCTGCCATTTGCTAAAAACCGTCAGGCTGTCAGGCCGTTGTGAAACATACGTTTTATTCTGTCTGTTTCAAAATCCGGGCCTGGCAGCAAATTGGCAGAACATACTTCTTTTATACCGATAAAAACAGTATCAGGATCCAGGGAATTTATTTTTGCGGGGAATTTATACCAACTGCACGTTGTCCATAATCTTGCCATTCTCACATTTGATAATGCGCGAAGGAAAAGTGCGGATGATGTGATAATCATGCGTGGCAACCAGCACGGCCGTTCCGCCAAGGCTGATCTGTTTTAGAAGCATCACGATTTCTTCGGAAGTGTCCGGATCAAGGTTGCCAGTAGGTTCATCTGCCAAAATCACTTCCGGTTCGTTCAGCAGCGCGCGTGCAATTACTACGCGCTGCTGCTCGCCTCCAGAAATTTCATGCGGCATTTTTTTGAGTTTTGATCGCAAGCCAACTTTTTCCAGCACGTCCCGAATGCGTTCGTTGATCTTGGGTTTGTCTTTCCAGCCGGTGGCTTTCAACACAAATTCTAAGTTTTTTTCTACTGTCCGGTCAGAAAGCAATTGAAAATCCTGGAAAACGATGCCGAGTTTGCGGCGCAAAAAAGGCACCTCTTTGTTGGCCAGTTTTTTCAGGTCGTAACCGCCGGCATGTCCTTCACCGTTGGTGAGGTGCAGGTCGCCATACAATATTTTGAGCAAACTACTTTTGCCCGATCCAGTTTGGCCGATCAGCCAAACAAATTCGCTTTTGTTAATTTGAAGGTTTACATCAGAAAGCACCAAATGTTTCTGTTGAAAAACATCTATATTTTGAAGGCTGATTACCGTGTTTCCAAGCATTTTTTAAAGTTCCAGTTTTAGGATTTGACCAAATGGCAGGTCTCTCACAATGTTCATAATCTGTTCTGCTTTGTCTGTAAGTCCAAGTTTGTCCAACGATTTATCAGGTCTGTCCACTCGAAAATAAGCCAGCAACGTAAATTGCTCGTCTCGCAACTGCACATAATCAGGTATTTTGGCTACTCCTTTTACTTTAATAATGTACATACGTTGCCAAAGTTAAAATTTATACAAGGGTTTTTTCGGCAGATACTTCTTTTATCCTATAAAAATCAAATGGATTGTAAAAATTCCATTGTATTTACGCCATCCGCATAATCCCAAAGTTTGGGCTGCTGGCTTTCACCAAAACCAACAACTTGCATATGATCAGCTATTTTCATATTGCTTACCACGCATTGGACAGCTTCCTTCTGTTCGTTCAACTGACGCTTGGCATCGTTCAAATCAGCATAAAAACCAAAATATAAAACCGCCAAAGGAGAAGCAATTTTCTCGTCCTGCTTCAGCAATAAAAAACCGTTATCAAGGTGCTTTGCCTGGTTGACTAAGTAAACAGACTTGTTGTAATCGTAATTGTTATTGTATTTATGGTGATTGATAATTGGTTGAAAAGATTCTATCGCGCGAAATAAAACGCCGAAATCATAGTTTTCCGGCACCAGAATTTTAGAAACGCTGCGGCATCCCAACCCAAAATAATCAAAAATATCATGTCCCAATTTTTGCAGTTCTTCTTCGCTTTCAAACCCGGAAAGCAAAGCCAAACTGTTCCGGTTTTTGCGGATAATATTTGGCACTTTGCTAAAATAGTATTCAAAATAGCGCGAAGTATTGTTGCTTCCGGTGGCCATTACTGCATCAAAATTAGCCAGCCGTTCTGTAAACTCGTATCGGTTTGCAAATTCCGGTTCCAAAGCAACCAAGCGTTTCAAAATGTAACTAATTAATCTTGAATCATTTGCAGAAGCTTTGATCAGGGCAAAATGGCCGGAAGCCAGGACGCAAAGCACATCGTGAAAACCTACAACCGGAATATTGCCGGCCAGCACCAAGCCAATTTTTTTGTCGGTAAAAACAGTATCGTTATTTTGCGGAAGCCATTTTTCCAGATCAGTTTTGTTTAGCATTTTGCCGATTGCCTGTACGGCTTGCAGCACGTTTTCCGGCGTAAACCAAGCATTGTATTGTTTTTCCTGATCAATGATTTGCAGGAGTTCTGTGGAAGGATTTAACAGTTCTTTTCCTAAATCCGATAAGGTTTCTGTTAGATTTATTTTAATCAATTCTGACATATAAATAGCAAAGCTTAAAACCTGAAAATGCAATTTTTGTTATCTTTGCAACATTGCTTCACAGCAAATAAATTGCTGCAAAGCAAATGTATCATTTAGCTTTTTAGGATTAGAGTTATGGCGATTAAAATTACCGACGAATGTATCAATTGCGGGGCTTGCGAACCGGAGTGCCCCAATAATGCCATTTACGATGCCGGCGCGGCCTGGAAATTTTCTGAAGGAACTGGTTTGAAAGGTATTATTGATTTTGGTGACGGTTCTACTTTGAATGCAGAAGAACCGAATGCGGCAATTTCTGATGAAGTTTATTACATTGTTTCTGATAAATGTACCGAATGTGTAGGTTTCCATGATGAACCGCAATGTGCGGCCGTTTGTCCGGTTGATTGTTGTGTGGACGATGAAAACGTGCGGGAAACAAAAGAAGAATTGTTGGCCAAAAAATCCTGGCTGCACATGGAAGGATAATTATTTTTACAATTGAAATTGGAAGGGAACACAATGTTTGTGTTCCCTTTTTTTATAGATAAAAAATGCAATACGGTTTAATCAATCTGGCAATTGTGCCTTTGCGAGAAAAAGCAGCGCACAGTTCGCAGCAAGTTTCGCAACTGCTTTTTGGTGAGTGTTTTACGGTTTTAGAAACGGAACCAGACTGGCTGAAAATTAAAACGGAAAGCGATGGTTATGAAGGTTATATCCAGGCTATTCAGGGCGTTTTGATAAGTAAGGAAGATCACGAAAAACACCTGCTAAAAACAGTACAGCCCACACACGGACCGGTTACCATCGTCTCCAAAAAACAAGACCATTCTTGCTTGTATTTGCCCGCAGGAAGCCGGATCGCAGGTTTAGAAAACAACGGATTTATTTTTGGGGAAATTGAATATCAGGTTCAAAATCCACTTCAACCTAAAGTTGATGGCTTAATTGATTTTGCCAAAACCTTTTTAAACACGCCTTATTTATGGGGCGGAAGAACACATTTTGGCATTGATTGTTCCGGTTTTGCCCAAGCTGTTTATTTGCAACAAAACATTCAGCTGAAACGAGATGCCTGGCAGCAGGCAGAACAGGGAAAAATTGTTGATTTTTTGCAGGCAGCTTTGCCCGGCGATTTGGCTTTTTTTGATAACGAAGCCGGACGAATTGTTCATGTTGGCCTGATGCTGAACAACGAACACATCATTCATGCTTCCGGAAAAGTAAAGATCGACAGGATTGATGACGAAGGGATTTATTCTAAGGGGCAAAAAAAATATACGCACCGTTTGCGCATCATCAAACGCTTCTTTTAACTGCATAAAAAATGGAACGTTAAATTTAATTAACGTTCCATTTTTTATAGTGATAAAAGAAGTATGGTTACATTTTTTTATCGATTGCTTTGATCATTGTTTGGTGCATTTTCAACACAGGAAGTGTAGCTGCAGCAAATGCCTTTACATCGGCATCTTTTCCGTCTTTAGCTTCCTTTTCAAAATCCTTTACGTCTTTATCGTGGTCGTCAACCATTTCTTTTACATAAGCTTTGTCAAAATCCTTACCGGTTTTTTTGCTCATATCATCCATTTTTTTCTGCTCATCATTGCTTACAGCCGACGGTAGGGTGATATTTTTTTGCTTTGCCAAAGCCATCATTTTATCGTTTGCTTTAGTATGGTCGGTAACCATTTTGGCACCAAAATCTTTCACTTCCTGGCTCACGCCTTTTTGCTGTGCCGTCTTGCCCATTGCTACTTCTGCCATCCCGCCATTTGCTGCTTTAACCGCAAAGTCGGCATCATCTTTATCAACTTTCATTACGCCGCCGGCTGCTTTTGTGGTGGTATCTTTTAATGCCATCATTCCGGAAGTGTCTTTGTTAGAGTTAGAATCTGTGGCAACAGAAGCACTGCTTGTTTTGCTGGAACTGTTGCAAGCCTGGAAAGATAGTGCGGTGATACCTGCTAAAAATAATACATTTAATTTTTTCATTGTTCGTTTTTTTATAGTCGTCAATATAGTTCGTTAACTTTATGTATAACAGAAGTGTGGAACAGTTGTTTATAATTAAATAAATTATCAGCAGAAAAATTTAAACAGAAAACCTAAAAATTAAAGCTCCAGACAATAACTAATTTATCATCACTTACAGAAACTAACTGACTGCCATCAGCACTCCAGGCAACTTTATTAATAGAAAGCCGATGTGTGGCAAAACCTTTTTCCCGGCTGATAATTTTATACAATTTAAAATCATCCGAACCCCAGATTTTAATACTTTTATCCATACTTGCGGTTGCAAAATAAGGTTCTGTGGGATGAAAAGTAATGCTGTTGATAGCAAATAAATGCGCCGGGATATTTTTGATCAATTCAAAAGTTTTGCTGTCCCAGATTTTAAGTTGTGCATCCCGGGAACCGGAAATTAGATAATTGCCCAAAGGCGCATAAGTAACCGAAAAAACTGGTAAAGTATGGCCAATTAAGGTTCTGATTTGTGTATAATCTTCCAGATCATAAATCCGAACGGAATGATCACGGCAACCAAAAGCTACTTGTTTGTTTTGTGTGGATATGCTGATCGAACGGATCGTATCTGCGGAAACCGGAATCGTGTGTAATAAATTTAAATCTTCCAGATTCCAAACAGAAACCGAGCCGTCTTCACTGGCCAGCAGCAATTCTTTTTTATCTGGAACGGACTGAATATCAAATATTGGTTTTTGGTGATGTTGCAGCGGCGGAAGTAATTTCTGCTGAATAAAATCAAAAACTAAAACATCACCATTTCGCAGACCGGCAAACAGCAACGGGAAACCAGCCGGACAATGAATGGCATAAACTGAAGTAGCCACCGGAAACATCACTTTTATAAAAGCATTGTTTTTAACACTCCATTCTACCACGCCTTTATCGTTTCCGGCTGTGAAAAGAATGCCTGGTTTTTGCGAAAATGCCAAAGCAAATATTGGATTGATATGGCCGGAGAGTTCTGCTGTTTTTTCAACAATCATAACATCAATTTAAAGCATCGTCATAAGCAGCTTTGGCAATGCGTGCGATAATAGATTCGCGCATTGCAAGATCGGTAGGCGAGTTAGTGATAAAAACTGATATTGCTAAGTGCCTGCCGTTTGGTAAATTGATGACGCCAACATCATTGGTAGCTGCTGTAATACGTTGTTCGTTGGTACCAGAGCGACCAGTTTTGTGTGCCACCACCGTTCCTATAGGTAATAATCCTTTAATTTGTTTCGGTCCGGTTGAAGTTTCTTGTAATATTTTCCATAAAAAAGCATGGCTTTCTTTTGATAGAAAATTAGGTTGATAAGCAATTTTCAGCAATTGTGTCATTGCAGCTGGTTCGCACCAGTTGGTAAACTGCACGTTCCAGTTTTGTGACATTTGAAATTCTGATGCTTTTACAGCAATATTTTTGATACTTAAACTGTGTATATAATTTTCAACATTCCATGTTCCGCCGAGTGTTTTAAGCAAAATATCGCAAGCATCATTATCACTTTGCGAAACCATGTAACTTAACAATTCACGTATGGAAACGTCCACATTTCCATTTGGGTATTTATCCCGGAGCGGACTATATGTTTTTGGAAGATCATTTTTGCTAATGTAGATTAGCTGATCTATTTTAAACTTTCCTAAATCGATCTCATGCAAAACCGTAATTGCAATCGGAAACTTCATTACACTTTGCATGGGTAAATGCAGGTTTCCGTTGTATGAAATACTTTTTTTCGTTTCGATATTCAACACAGAAACTCCAACCGTTCCCTTGGCTTCTTTTGCAATTTCAATAATTCGGTTTTTGAGTGAATTTGACTGCGCAGATGCGTTAACACTCCAAATGATTGTTGTCGGAAAGATTAATAAATAGAACAATTTCAGCATAAACCTTTTTTTCAAAATTACAACTTATGTCTGTTCTCTAAATTCTTGGCAATGGTTTCTAAGCTGAGGTTTTTCTCGCGGAGTAAAAAAAGTAAATGGAAAACTAAATCCGATGCTTCGTTTACCAGGTCAAATTCTGTTTCGGCCAACGCAGCAATTACGGTTTCGACACCTTCTTCGCCAACTTTTTGCGCAATTTTATTTAAACCTTTTTTCCGCATTTTGTTAATGTAGGAACCTTCCTGCGGGTTTTCGTAACGATCTCTAATGATATTTTCCAGTTCAAAAATAAAATTCTGGTTATGTTCTGTTGCAAAACAACTGCGCGAACCTGTATGACAAGTTGGCCCGTCGGCTTTGGCTTTAATTAAAATCGTGTCCTGGTCGCAATCCAGATATACTTCTTTTACATGCAAAAAATTGCCGCTGGTTTCGCCTTTGGTCCACAAACGGTTTTTTGAGCGGGAAAAAAAAGTTACTATTTTTTCTGCTGAGGTTTTATCAAAAGCTTCCTGGTTCATGTAGCCCAGCATCAGCACTTCCAGCGTTTGTTCGTCCTGAATGATGACGGGTAGGAGGCCGGTATTTTTATCGAAGTTCATAGTTTTTTTAGTGCTAAAAGAAGCATTGTGTTGAATTTAGATTCTCACTTCCACCTGATAGTTTTTTAAAGTCTGCTTCAAATCCGGGATCAAAATCTCACCATAATGAAAAACCGAAGCAGCCAAAGCAGCATCAACGCCAGCTTTTTGAAACACATCTACAAAATGCTGCTGGTTTCCGGCACCGCCGGAAGCAATCAGCGGAATGCTAATTTGATCATTAATTTGTTTGAGGAACGCGCAATCGAAACCCGCTTTTGTACCATCATGATCCATAGAAGTCAGCAGGATTTCTCCTGCGCCGCGGCTTTCTGCTTCTTTTATCCATGTAAAAGTTTCGAGTTCGGTTGCAATCCTTCCTCCGTTTAAATGCACTAAGTTTTGATTGCCAACCCTTCGTGTATCAATAGCAATCACCACAAACTGCACACCGAAAGCTTTAGCCAGTTCATCAATTAATTTTGGATTACGTACCGCTGCCGAATTGATGGAAATTTTATCCGCGCCTGAATTCAACAAAATATCCGCATCGGAAATTTCATTAATCCCACCGCCAATGGTAAAAGGAATATTGACGTTACGGGCAACTGCTTTTACCAGTTCTGCCATCGTTTTCCGGCGTTCGTGCGTGGCGGTAATGTCCAGGAAAACCAGTTCGTCCGCGCCTTGCTGCGAATATTGCCAAGCCAGTTCTACCGGATCACCGGCATCGCGCAGATCAACAAAGTTCACCCCTTTTACCGTGCGGCCATCTTTTACATCCAGGCAGGGAACGATTCTTTTGGCTAAACCCCCCGGCCCACTGGAGGGGGAGTTTGTATGGTGGTTGATCTCTCCCAAAACTTCGTTCAAGTTTTTAAATACTTTTGTTGGTAACCTCGGTTGAGATTTTAAGATTATATTTTTCTCTTATTGCTTGCATTTCTTTTTTTAAAATATCCGGGTGCTTCCAGTATTTCTCGCTTAAATTTTCGCGTATTTCCCTCATCATTAATACCGCGTCAAATTTTTTATCCTTATTCATAATTTTTATAAATTTAAAATTTCTCTCGGTGTTCTAATTTCAATTATGCTATAACCAAGATTCAAATTGATTGAGTTGTAAAGCTTAATACGGCTAAGATTAACAATGTGCTTAAAATTCCAACTTGCCAAAACATCAGCGTTGTTTAAAGTTGCAAGCGCAATATGGAGTGCATCGTTGTAACTTTTATTCGTCAAAGCACCTTCGTCAATATAAGTTTCTGCAAGGTGGATTGCCTCGTCTGTGATACCTATTGTTATTTGATTCTTGGTTGAAATCTCAAATATTTTTTTCTCTAACTTCCTGTCGGGCAAGTTCAAGTTCTTGTAAGGTTAGGTCAGACAGCACTATAAATTTTACTCCAACTTTAAATTCTTCAAATAAAGCAACAGACCATTCTTTAAATTCTTTGTCAAAACAACCTCCAATTGTTGATGTATCTGTATAAACATTCATTTAGTTTAAAATAAACAGGAGTATTTATATAATAGTTTTTGAAAAGCCGCAGCCTTATAAACTCGCCATCGCCTTTAAATTCCATTCTTTGATTTCCTCTACCGAAATGTGATGTTCATAAATTGCCTTGCCAACCACGCAGGATTCTACACTAATATGGCTTAATTTTTCAATATCTTTCATAGAACTTACGCCGCCGGAAGCAATCAGTTTGATAAAAGGCGAATGGTCCAACAGTTTCTCATACAAGTCTATTCCTGCACCGCCCAATTTCCCATCTTTATTAATATCGGTACACAAAAACCTGAAAAAGCCTAAAGCAAGGCAACGATCTATATAATCCATTAATTTTACCGGCGAACTTTCCATCCAACCGGAATATTTGATGACTTCATCCAAAACGTCAATCGCAATAACTACATGGTCGGCACAATTATTTTTACCGATAAAAGAAATGCTTAACTCATCCAGGAAAGTTGGATTGGTAATAGCTTGCGTACCGACGATGACACGGTGGATGCCTGCTTCGATCAGTTCTTTTATTTTATCAATACTGCGCACACCGCCGCCGTATTGTACTTTCATCGTGGTTTTTTGGATCACCTCGAACAAGTATTCCTGGTTGCCAAAATCCCCTTTTGCGCCGTTCAAATCAATAATATGGATTAAATCTGTTCCGTTGGATTGGTATCTTTCGATCATTTCTTCCAACGTAACATCGTAATTCGTTACCTGTTTATAGTCGCCTTCACGCAAGCGGACAACTTTTTTGTCCAGGATATCAATGGCAGGAATAATGTACATTTTGTTTTTTAACATTAAAGATGAGCAAAATTAGTCAACAGCGTTTCGCCCGCCATTCCGGATTTTTCAGGATGAAATTGGACACCAAAGAAATTATCTTTACGGATAGCAGCCGAAAATTGAACGCCGTATTGCGTTGATGCTAAAGTATATAAATTATTGTGTTCAATAAAATAAGAATGTACAAAGTAAAAATAAGTTTCCTGGCCAATATTTTTAAACAGGTCGTTGGTTTCTTTTGGATGGACTTGGTTCCAGCCGGTATGCGGTATTTTTAAACCTGCTTCTTCTTTAAACCGAAGTGTTTTTACGGGCACAATATTCAACAAGTCCGCATTTCCTTCTTCAGAAAAAGCCGTGATCAATTGCATGCCCACACAAATTCCAAGCACAGGTTTGGTTATTTTACGGATGGTTGGGACCAAACCCGTACATTCCAACTTTTGCATTGCCGCACCAGCATGTCCAACACCGGGGATAATGTAACGGTCATAAGCTTCAAACTCACTTTCATGCGAGATCATGCCATACTCGATCCCCAAACGATCAAGCGCAGCCGTTAACGAGAAAATGTTACCAGCGCCGTATTGTATGATTCCGATCATTGTATTAGCTTTTAGCTGTCGGCCATCAGCTTTCAGCTTTTTGTAAACGTACTATAATTAAACTTTGCATAGAGCTGATTGCTGAAAGCTTATCGCTTACAGCTTCCTACAAAACCCCCTTCGTACTTGGCAAAACCATATTATCAACATCTCTTTTAACAGCCATTGTGACGGTTTTTGCAAAAGCTTTAAAGATAGATTCTATTTTATGATGTTCGTTTTCGCCTTCTGCTTTGATATTGAGGTTGCATTTAGCGGCATCAGAAAATGATTTGAAAAAATGATAGAACATTTCTGTTGGCATTTCCCCAATTTTTTCCCTGCTAAAAGAAGCATCCCAAACGATCCAATTTCGTCCGCCAAAGTCTATCGCTACTTGTGCCAAACAATCGTCCATCGGCAGTAAAAAACCATAACGGCCGATGCCTTTTTTATCGCCTAAAGCTTGTGCAAAAGCTTCGCCCAAAGCAATCCCGGTATCTTCAATGGTGTGATGTTCGTCAATATGCAAATCTCCTTTGGCTTGGATTTCCAGGTCAATGCTGCCATGTTTGGCAATCTGATCCAGCATGTGGTCAAAAAAGTGCAACCCTGTATCAACTTTGGCTTCGCCTTTTCCATCCAAATTTAGTTTGATGAAAATATCAGTTTCTTTGGTAGAACGCCGGTGTTCAATCTTACGCTGGCCTAATTTCAAAAACTCGTAAATCTTTTCCCATTCCGAAGTTTCCAAAGCAATCACCGGTTTTAATTCTTCCGGATTTTGTCCTGAAAATTCTGCTCCGCCCAAATTTGTATTGTTGTTTAGCCAGATCGCTTTTGCGCCCAGGTTTTTTGCCAACATCACATCATTCAAACGATCGCCAATGACAAAAGAATTTTTAAGATCGTATTTTTCCTGGTCAAAATATTTAGTCAATAAAGCTGTTCCCGGTTTGCGTGTAGGCGCATTATCTTTGGGGAAAGTGCGATCGATTATGATATCCGAAAATTCAATATCAACATTCTTAAGTGTTTGCAAGATGAAATTTTGTACGGGCCAAAAAGTATCTTCCGGATAAACAGCAGTTCCCAAACCGTCCTGGTTGCTTACCATCACCAGTTCAAAATCCAGTTCTTTTGCAATTTTAGGTAGAAATTGAAGCATGTGCGGATAAAATTCCAACTTAGCGAAAGAATCAATCTGCTCATCAGTTGCCTCGGAAATCAGCGTTCCGTCGCGGTCAATAAATAATATTTTTTTCATGTTTGAAATGTCTTCAACGTGTTCAATAATTGTATATTTTCTGCTGGCGTTCCAATTGTGATCCGAAGGCAACCTTCACAAAGTTCTACTTTAGAGCGGTCGCGGACGATGATCCCTTTCTCCACCAAAAACTGATAAACTGCTTTTGGCGATGCTGTTTTTACCAGTATAAAATTAGCATCAGAAGGAAAAATGTCCACGACAAAACTCAAGTTTTTCAAACCAAGCACCAATTTATCGCGCTCCGACAAAGTTTCTTTGATCCACTGGTTCACCTGTTCAATATTGTCCAAAGCCTGCAAAGCTAATTTCTGCGATGCTTCATTGATGTTGTATGGTGGTTTTACCCGGTTAAAAACTTCAATGATTTCTTCGGAAGCAAAAGCCATTCCGATGCGTAAACCAGCCAATCCCCAAGCTTTGGAAAGCGTTTGCAGAACAACTAAATTGCCATATTCCGTTAGTTCCTGGATAAAACTTTTCTGCCTGCTGTAATTGATATATGCTTCGTCAACCACCACAACTCCATTAAAATTGGCCAGCAGCGTTTCCACATCTTCTCTATTCATTGAGTTTCCGGTTGGGTTATTGGGCGAACAAACAAATATCAGTTTAGTGTTGGGGTTGATTGCTTCTGCAATGCCTTCCATATTTAATTGATATTCAGCAGTTAAAGGAACGTTCTGAACAGCAACATCATTGATATTTGCAGAAACCTGGTACATGCCATAAGTCGGCGGAACGAGAATGACGTTATCAACGCCCGGCCGACAAAAGCTTCTGAACAAAATATCAATGGCTTCATCGCTGCCGTTCCCCAAAAAAATATTGCGCGGCGGTACTCCTTTTATGGCAGTAATTTTCAGTTTAACTGCTGCTTGCAACGGATCCGGGTAACGGTTGTAATTGACTGCCAAAGGAGAACCGTAGGCGTTTTCATTAGCATCGAGGTAAACACTGGCTTCGCCCTGAAATTCATCCCGTGCAGAAGAATAAGGCGTTAAGTTTTTTATGTTTTCCCGAAGGAGGTTATTAAGGTTGAAATTCATGTTTAATGTTTTTTCTTCTGCTGTCGATTCGAACTGTTTCTGTCATTGACCGCAGGGAGAAATCTTATTTCAATTGTTATTGCTTGTTTGAAGAAGATTCCTCCTGTCGTCGGAATGGCAAATCGCTTTGTTCTGTCATTGCGACCAGCGGGAGAAATCTTATTTCAATTGTTATTGCTTGTTTGAAGAAGATTCCTCCTGTCGTCGGAATGACAAAAAGGAAAAATCCTGTTTCAATTGTTAATTTTTCAACCTTACTGTTACCGCGTTTTTATGCGCCTGCAAACCTTCCAGTTCCGCAAGCACTTGCACTGTTTTTCCAATATTTTCAATTCCCATTTTAGTAAGATGCTGGAACGTGATCTTCTTTACAAAAGAATCAACCGAAACACCGGAATAAGCTCTGGCATAAGCGCTGGTTGGCAAAGT
>JAABUP010004683.1_pt1 | contig 21982 bp, 32 predicted proteins | sample 5559201 | NCBI WGS metagenome assembly JAABUP01 (sample SAMN10711887, study PRJNA513373) | rock metagenome | isolation source: Antarctica rocks | place: Antarctica | reverse complement strand
GTGACTGCTCGAACCTTGCTGCAAGTCACACAGGATTTGCTTGAGCTCATGCGCACAGTCATCTTGCTTGGCAGCAAATTGCTCATACACTATAGTGTACAGCACAGCTAGCTAGTTGCACAGCAGGAAGGCATTGCGGACTTCTGCTGCTGACAATAGTGAACATGCAAGCGAGATGCTTACATGCAGATATGACTGCTGTCACCAAGCCTACCTTGACTCCATTCTGTACAACATGAGCGGCAACTTTGCCATCTGGGCTAGGCCTGAATTCTTCGATGGTTGTGCTCAGCATGAAGTGCACTCCATCATTTTCCATTTGCCTGTGGACTATTGCTGCTGCATCTGGATCCTCTCTTCCCATGATATGATTGCCCCTCTCTATGACTGTGACTTGAGAGCCAAACACTGCCATTGCCTGTGCAAGTTCCAACCCTGTAGAAAGCCTTATATATGTTTTTTTCTGATGTATATATTCCTTTTCTGAAGTGCATTATATTGAATGTATTCTCAATCAGTACACCGCATGTATAGAGTCACAATCGCTGTTGTATTACAGACTGCTCAGCATGTGCTGTTTCCAAACAAAGTACAGCAAGTTGGAAAAAGCGTTGATCCTGCAAAACATTTGTCCCTGACATGGTGCTGTACTGCCAGGCTTTGGTATTTAGTACGGTGCTGCATGACTATGCTATCAAGTCAGGCATACTCTGGGAGCTATCCTGCATTCAGGGATTTGTTTGCTTGACGCGGTCACGCGTAGTCTTTGAACTGCAGTACTGCATGACGGAACTGCAGAACTGGAATGCTACACATGCAGGAGTGCTGATGAGTCATACCTATGGGCCCTGAACCCATGACCAGCAGCCGCCCAGGAAGCTCTGTTTGGTTCCAGAAAGACACATTGGTCAGGTAAGGCACAGAATTGATTCCTGGGGTGTTTGGGATTCTTGCGTTGGCACCAGTTGCTATGACAGCTGTGGCAAAGGAGAGTGTCTGCCCATTGACCTCAACTGTAGATGAGCTTGTGAACTTTGCATGACCCTGCACAAATGTTTGCTTGTCCACAATAGATCTCACAAAAGAGGCAGACAGCGCCCGCTGCATTGCATGCACTTCGCGTGCCATTGGGAGTGTGAAAGGATGCAGGTTCAGGAGGAACTCTGAGTGGCCCCTGAAAGGGTGTGATTCTGTATCACACATTCTGTAGTATTTGGCCCAAATGGACTGTGCAGACACACATGACACTCAGCATGGCACATAGAGATTGTTGCGTCTGCAGGTGGCAGTAAGTTATGTCTGTGTCACAGACAAAAGATGTCAGGCACAGTTGCAGCTTGCTCAGTGCAGGTGTGCACATGCAGAGAACACTCTGTGCAGTGCACACACTGCGACATGTTTTCAACGACAGCTTTCTCACTGCGTGTCTACACATCTCTCCCACTCCCTGAATGCTATTCTGAAAACCTAAGATGTAGAGTATACTTGTTGACTAGAAAACGCTTTGTGCACCTGAAAGACGTCAATGCCAAGCTGGTTTTGGAATCTGTCACAGGAATCAGTGGGACTGATGCTGGCTCGCAGTCTGCGCATGCGCTCCATCACCTTACCAAAGTCCACTTGCACACCTTGAACAGTGACCCCAAACTCTGCAGCATTCTTGGCCTGTAGGCAGCAGGTTGCTCTACCACCTGAAGTCTGTTTTGCATGCAGGGATTTTTGGATGTCACATTCGGCAAGGGCGGCTGTTGATGCATCAGCAGGTCAGGCCCATGCAATGCAGTTTGTAGCTGCATGTGAGAACGGGTAAGTATATGCATGTGTGGGCATTTGTTGCGCAAGGTGTCTCTCACGTTGTGCATTGAAGCATGCTGCCAGCCTGCTGATCAGTCATGACTTGACTAATAAATCAACAATCTGCTATGTATGCATGTAGCTCACCTCTCTGACAACATGAGCACATCGAAGAATTGCCTTTGATGGAACACACCCCGCATTCAAGCAGTCGCCTGCACATTCACATGGTGCATTGGTGCAACATGGCACATCCATCCGACTGTAAATGTAGCGTGCAAAGCTGAGTGACTCTGTGTTGCCTCACCTCCCATCAGATCCTTCTCAATGATTGCCACCTTTGCTCCAACACCGACTGAGCCTGCCGCACTAACTAGTCCACCAGCTCCGGCACCGATGACTACCATGTTGTACCTGCAAATGCAAGATCAAGTGGCTTATAGCCCAACTAAATTGGGCAACGTGAGCGAGAAGGATTTTGCTGACAGGCGAGATCAACGCAAGTCCTTCGACAAACTCCAGACGTCAGTCAAGTCGTAGTAAACAAGCGAGTTTTTTGACGCCCGTAGACCGCGCAGAGGGCCCAGGTCTACGATCGCGGTACTTACTTCTTGTTTCGAGGAGCTGGCGCTTTCCAATCTACAGGGTGGACATTGTCCAGCAACTTGATGTTGTGCTCATCCAACGGGAGCACTGCCGGATGGTAGCCTGCTTTTGTCGGCAACTCCTGCCCCCAGGTTTGCAGGTGCACCTGAGCCATGTATTCGCAAGTAAGTGCCTATAAGGACGATGCCAAGAATTGCTTTGGAGTTCAATTCACACGTTGCGTGAAACAGGGCATTGTCGCGCGCAGATGCAGATGCGCATGACTGGCCCTGCAGACCTGTGTTGTGAAATCTGAAGTCATCACATGCGAGCGCACGTGTGATCACCTAGCATTTCCGAGTGATTAGGTGATGGGCCCAGCGCCCCGAACTCTTTGGGCTCCGCACTTTATGTCGGCGTTGGGTTCAGCAGCAAACGCCTGCGCCTGCTGTAAAGACATTTCCGAGTTGCCGTGATTTCCTAACTTCGGTGCCTCGCCGTTAGGTGACGATTTTTCTGTCGCCGTGCATCGTGCACAGACCGAAGTGCCCGGCACCGGTGGAGTCCCTGATGGGTCTCAGCAACAATCAGGCAATTCAATTAGCTTCGCAGAAAAGTTGCACGATCAGCAGCACTCTGTCCGATCGGACAACACACAGCGACACTTCTCATCCTGCAGAGCCCCAAATGGCGCTTCCGCCTGTCCTCTCAGGCTTGCCTAGCAATACAAACCCGCACGATGACTCTGTGTCTGATGTTGAAAATTGGCCAGACAAGCCGCTTTTGATGCAATCTGCTCTGGCTGGACAGCCTGCTCGAGTAGATCGTGTAAACAGCTCCTTGCCGATCCCCATCAACACCGATGTTTTCCAGGGAAGTGCAATGTTCTGGGCAGCTGGTCTTGCCTCCACGCCCGAGCACATGTTCCAGGGCCAAAAACGCAGGACCTCTCTAGTTGTTCAGGTGCCTTGACAGCAGGCTTTCTGTTGTCCCCAGTTTGCTTGACAGCAGGCTCACGCTCAATCTCAGCTGACTATGACCGCAAGGCTACTGTACTTTCTAGCATTTTGTTATCGCATCTCAGCAGCAACTGCACCAACCACACAAGAAGTCCTGTTTGTGCAGATACAATCCTACAACCAAGTGCTTCATGCCATTGCCAATTCTTCAGTCTCCACGTGGCATGCAGGGCAAGTTCAAGCAGGCCCTGCCCTTCAATGCAGTCCTGTCAGGGCAACGTTTCTCAGGACCACTACAGCACCTACCAGCCTCTTGGCTGACAAGCACAGTTCTCAAGCTGGTACATCACATCAACCCTGCCATGGTGGTGGGCACTGTCAGCTCTCCTTCTCTTCTAGCTCCCTTGGTATCAATGGCGCAGTGCATCAATGTGTCACAGCCAGGAGCAGAACCATCTGTGACCGCATCCCCAGTTGAGGACATGCGCTTGCTGGGATTACACTTTCAGTCGCCATCAGGTAACGAGCTACTGACAATCTAGCGTTATGCTGACCGCTGTTGGTGACAGATGCGCTTCTTTGCAAGCGACTCCATTGCATCTGCGCTGCATGCAAGCCATCAAAGCTCGTTGTGCGCGTACCAAAATTAGTCTTTCTTGAAATTGTCTGTTGCTCCCACATTCGCTCGACACGTGCGCAGGCCAAGTCAGTCTTTAACGTTTGCTACTGATGCTACACTATTGTGGCCTTACATTATTCACATAAGCTATGGCACATGAGAATGTAATGCTCATGATGCTGTTCGTGGCTTCTTCACTGATCACATGAGGTTCTGCTCTCCTGCAGGCACAGCTCTGCCAGCAAATGAACGCAAGCATTTGATGACCAACAAGGAAGCCTGCTCACAACACAGCTTTGACTGCGAACATGTTTGGACATTCCACTTCTGGCAGCACTTTCTGGATGTGGCAAACTGCACGATCAAGCTGCCGTTTGCAACCATTGAGGCTGCCAAATACCTGGGGCCAATGCCAATCTCAATACAAGCTAGCACCAGGGATGGTCAAGATTTGTGGAGCTGGAAGCTTTGGCATGAGAAGCAATCTGCTCAAATTAGCCGATAGGTCTGGCTGTGTAATGTAGCATAAGTTCTGTATTCTTTTGCGCAAACTGACAATTGTAATGCAGATCAGCTCACAATTGGGCTGTTCATGTGTACATCTTTGTAGTCACGTTGGTCACTTGCAGATGTACTATATGTTAAACATATGTTTATCATGCACTACTCTGTGTATGGATTTTGTGTGTGTGTCCATGTGTATGAATGTTAACAACTAGAGTACCATGTCACTATACGCTTTTATTCTTTGTCACAGACAGTCCTAGTGCGGCAAAGTGCTGCAAGTGAGGGTACAACAGCTTTAGCATCATAAGGCGTTGGTGTTGCACTGATAGGGTATACTTTAGACTTTGGAACAACCAATGTTTGCTAGCCTGAATTGAACATGTGGCTTTGAGATTTGTGAAATGCTTAGCAGATGCTGCAGCTGCTGCTGTAATACTGTAAAACAACTCATAATATAATACTGGTAAGCTTTGCATCTAGTCTGCCACAAGTTGACCCTAGCACTGTGAGACGCCTAGGAGAACCCTATGTCGCTTATTCACAGGCACATACTTTATGCTGCCGAAGCCAGCTTCTTGCATGGCAGCTTCCAGATCTAACGAAAAGTACTCATCTGCCCAGGGCTCCGTGGACTTCATAAGGGTTGCTAACGGCAATGGCATTTTCTGATGTACCTCAGACCTGCAGGCAACACAACAACTTTTTTGCGTGCTTTGCCATGTCTGGATTTTGCTGCTCCTGAGGTCAGCTTGCTGTGAGGCCCTGTGTGATCATGTGTTCATATACATCTGACAGATCCAGCTCTATGACATGATGACATATGGATGACACGTGTGAAGGGCCTGAGTCCTGTAAGCTCTTCAGCCACTAGCAGCATGACATATAACAACTTAGCTACAACCGACTGCGTTTGCAGTGTGCATCTGCTACACAGATGTCTCGCACCCAATGTCAGACAGCCTGCAACCCTAGTGCATATTAACAGCCCCAAATATTGCCTGGCTAGCAGCAAACTACTGCACTCTTCTTTGCTACACAGTGCACACTAGCAAACCCCATGTGCCTGTAAAATGTGCTTGTACCATGTGCCTGTACAAAGTTCCAGTTGCAGCGAGGACAGTCCATGCAAGACCTCAATCAGCTCTGACTTCAAGGAAGTATCTGTGCATGTCAGTAATCACATGGTGCCAGCATGGCGTTTGCATGGGATTTGCATGCATGTACACAATCTTGAGTGTACACATAACACAGCCAGTATTCAAATTCACACTGGATGTTGTGATCTGTGCATGATAGTATCATGGGAGTAACACGCTAATGAAATGACAGTAACAGCAGCTTACCAAGGGTCACCATCCACTATGGCTATGACCCCACCCGGCCTCAAAACCCTATGTGCATCCCTGAGGAAACCCTTGGTGCCGTGCACAGGCATCTCATGCACAAGGTATGATGCTGCAACCATGTCTTGTGATCTGTCGTCTAGAGGCATTGCTTCAGCATTTGCATGGAGGTAGCTTGTGGACGCTGCTGGTGATGCTGGTTCTGCCTGCCTGCAGATTACAAATGGCCTGTCTTGAGTGCTGCAACACACGATAGTCAGCTGTGGAAGTTTGTCTGGTATTCTCATCTCAACTTGAAGATAAACTGCTGCACCCTTGATGCTCTGAATCAGCCTGTTTAGATGGGCCAACTTGCAATGCATGCATCTGATGCCTGTTGGCTGAGCCCGCATTGCTATTATTAACGGAGGCTTGCCATGTCCTGTTCTGTGGGCAAGCAGAAGCAGCAATACCAGCAGTGATGACAAGACACATGCTTTAAACACATATTCAGACATACATCATGATTGTGGCCATGATGTGCTCCTGTACATGTGCTTAAGGATGTGTCTTGTAAATACTGTGATGTTGCTGATTTGGCTTGCCTGCAGCAGAGTACATGGCAAGCCTGCACTGCTGAGTCTGCATGCCCGCACAATCTATGAGCCTGCACAACCTATGAGCCAGCAAGTGTCTTCACAGCGTGACAGCATGTCTGATGCTGTACAGTTTCAGGCAAGCTTCACAGGACAATGTAAATGCTCAGCTGATGGTCCTCCAAATAAGCAATGTACATGCGCTCTCACGGCTCTTGATCGAGACATGCTGTGTCATGCACATCAGTGCCAGACAATGATGCATGCCATGAAGAACTTTGCTGGGTTCAGCTGTCCTATCACAGGCAACATACATCAACACCATCACATTCATGGTGGAAGCCTCTTGTTGTTGCAGCAAGAAATACGGATTAGTCTCACCTGCGACGCAACTCTGCAAGGGCGAGAAAATGAGGGGACAAATCCAGACCCTGGACCTTGGCCCCAGGAAATCTGTCTGCGAGACTGCGCGTGCTCAAGCCAGCAGCACAGGCAGCATCTACAGCGCTCTTCACTGCTACACCTTGTTGCTCACAGTAATCCTGAAGCAGCAGAGAGTATGTGAAGTCATAGTATGACTTGCAGCACCGACAACCCTGGGCTGCAGTCATGAGCGTGCAGATCAACAGGCTTCCAATGACACTGGTATTGTAGATGTGAAGACTTGCCCTTGCAAATTGCATCTTTGCAACTTTGCTTTGCATTTTTGGTTTCAGACAGGTAATGAAAGCGTGCACAATGTGTAAGGTGAATGACGGTTGGACGCCCGAGAGTGATGCACCAGAACCCATTAGCAGAAGGTGTTCTGATTTGTTGGCACCTGAAAGCATGATGCATTGGCTTTCTCGCAGCTCTCAATTGGGAGTGCTGCCAGATAGCAGCACAACCTGTGTGGTCAGGTCTGCTTCACATTGTCATCTGATCTGAGCTATGATTTGTGTCTGCCATCAGTACCATGCGTGATAACAGCATGCACCGTCAGGCGCCAGGCCTACCTCAGCAGCATCAAGGAAGCTCCTGCGCAATGCATGAGATGCAGCATCTGATGTGATCTTGTCATCTTTGAAGATCCTCATTGCTGTAGTGGCAGCAGCAACTTCAAATTCCCAGGTTGCTTCCCAATCCAGATTCCCACCATCATATGCATGGAACTTCGCATGGTAGTAATCAGGATATTGTAAGGTTGTGTCTTCTATCTGTGTTTTGAACTCTTCAAGCTGCGACAGCCAACAATGGCACACAGTCAGTGTGGGCCTTTCAAGTAGGACCAATGTGCTCCTAGCCATGCACCTTGATTTGGGCTGACAACTTGATATTTGTTAATTTCAGGTGCCTTTCAACAGCTTAAGCGCCAGACAAGGGGCGAGGGGGGGCGGGAGGGGGTTTAATGGAAATTATGGCATGACCTCCTATGCCTTTGAGTCCATGCATGGTGAAGAGACCTGTTGCAAAGCGGGTTCAAGGCTGAGGGTAAGAAGGGCAACATTTGCTCAACAGTTTGAAATCTGACCTCTGGCGTGTTTCTGAGCTCTTCAACACTCTGTCTCCAGGGTATACCTGAGCTTTCAGCTGTCTTTATCATGGTTTTGCGGGCCCCAGTCCTCATAAAACCCCATAGGGTGGGATTGTTGATTGCAAGGTTAATGGCTTGTGAGACAGCCCCTGTCTTGCCTGTTTCACAGACAACATTTGTAATGGGCTTGCCAATCATGTGTGACACCGTCGTACTCAATCCACCTTCACTATAGGAATAGTACATAGGCAGGACTTGATAGCACAACAGGTGACTGGACATCCTACCTATCCAGTAAGGTGGCTTCTTATCAATGACGGCCGGCTCGATACCAGCATGACAACGACAGCTTCGGGCGTGCCCAGCTCTTAATGCGACAACACTGGTCCGACAAGGTTGTGCGTCAAGCAGAGAAGCGACCTGCATTCTAACTTCGAAAGTGGCTGATTCGTTGCTGGAATGCGGTTTCCAAATCAGCACCCATTTCTTTGCACAAGATCGACGTGTGGTACCTTGCCAATGCGCGCCTGGTCGGTCTAGACTACGTTAGAACAGCAGGTAAGGTACAACGTGACTAATAAGCTATCATGACTAAGCTTACTCATAGATTTTTCTCAAGGTTCGGACTAGCTAGGTTCGTTGTTTTAGACCGCCCGAAGCGCTTTCTCTGGACTCAAAAACGTCTTTCTGCAATCACACAAGCCCAGCTTACCGTAACAGTACCGGCAACGAAACACTCTCACCACTGTGCGGCGTAGACTTGCTTGAATCACGCTCAAGGACCCATGATCTACAGACCGAAGCAACCCTCTGCAGCTGCTGAGGTATATGTTTGGCCTGTGGTGCTTGAAGTCTCGGCTGTCTTTTGAAATCACAGGGTTTCATTTGCTTTGCGTTTGTTCAGGCCGGCTGGAACGATGTGCCTCTCCCAGTTATGGCTCTGGTACTCGACGGTATTGCTGCCAAGGACGTATGGCCGCTGCGCATTGTGGGAAGTCGTTGGGCGCATGCAGTTCGAACAGTCACGGCTTTTGAAGTTTCCATACAAGCCAAGGATCACAACCTCAGAGCGAAATTGTCAGCCATCTACAGACGCCAGCAGAACTATCCTTTGGCACGCTTTGTGTTGACACTGAGCGAAATCATGTCCTTCAGTCAAGCTGCAAGGCTGCTTCTGATGGTCACAAAGTTGGTGAGCGTGTATTTCATGGCTGGTGCTCAACAAAGAATTGAGAGCACCCCAAGCAAGCTTCTTACGCAACTGTAGCTAAGTCCACACTGCTGGCTGCAGGGTTATAGGCTGCCGAGTGTACAGCTGGTGTTGCCAGTGCACATGTCTAATGCAGAGGCAGAGCCACAGCTTGGTGTCAGTATAGAGGCCATTGCAGTAGCGTGCGCTTGGTTGCAAGCAAGAGGGGTAAAAGTGTGCCTGCATCTGTGTTCCAAACCTGAGGGACAGGTAGCGCCCAGCCCAGAAGCAATCAGCATGCTGGCACCATTCCTGAGCAGCATCGACTACCATTCTGTGCCTGACCTGCTTGCCACCACATCACCCTTTGTCCATGGCTCTAAAGTCTGCTTCACAGATGCCCAAGTGGAGGCTCTACCATTAGCCAGCCAGTCGTTGCAGACTCTGTGCATCTCAGAGCATGTCTACGGCTATACCAGCTCAGCTCCGTTTCAAACGAAGATCTCCTCGGTTGCAGCTCTGTCAAACCTGACAAAGCTTCACCTGACTTTTCATGGCCAGCCAGATTTCCGCCCTTTAGCACAGCTCACAAAGATTGAGGATCTTGCCTTGCAGTGCGGCGGCAACAGCTCAGACTGTTCTCACATCATCAACAGCAACAGACTTGGCCTGCAGAGCTTGACTATTGCCAGCCAATCCTGGACAGACAGCACATATGCAGCAGCTGCCAATGTGGAAGCATTGCGCACAACAGTTGTCAAGGTGGAGATCCTGACGGAGGCCGGAGCAGCTTTGGTTGCAAACCTTGTGCATCCAGGCTCTGTCCAAGTTCTGATTGGATGCTGCCACCAGATGTCTCAACGAGCTTTTCTGCTCCTATCGTCCGGTCGGGCAAAGATCACAGTCCTTGAGTTGTGGCATATTGATGCAAATCAGTGCAACAGATTGCAGACCATGCAAAATGACCCTCCTGAAGCCCCGACTGAATGCAATGGACACAATTTTCACAGCTTTGCAGCCGTAGCTGACAGACTTGCGGCTAATTAGCTGCTTGCAGCTGACTTACTGTGCAGTGGGCAACCTTGTCGAAAAACTACCAGCTTTACAGCGGTTTGCATTTCAGCAGGAGTGGCATACAGAGCCACCAGCCGGAACCAGAAGCTTTATCTCAGCTGGCCTGTTGATGCTGAACCAGGCCTCAAATCTGATAATTGTGAATTTGGAGGGCGCACAAGGTCTCTCAGATGAAATGATCTACGCATTTGAGGCTGACTTTCGAGCAGAGCATAAAGATGATGCAGGAAGGCGCTTAGCATTGCAACTGCCAAGTCTTTTAGGGACCAGAAACACTTTGCGTCACACCTTTCATTCGCACTTCCCTTTCAGTTGGTGCCAAGCTGCCACAAGATACGAGCCTTTTGGATTTTGCTGAGAAGCCCAGCCAGGTTTTGTTGGGATTTTTGTTTGCGCGAGCGTAGCTGGCCTGAATGAGCTGTGGTGAGAATGCGTATGTGTGGCGAAAGGCTCAACAAGACAGTTGCTGGCTCTTTGAAAGGTATATTTGCTGTCATGTGTTAATGCATCGTCAGGTACATAAGGCAGGAAGATGAGGAATCGAGTGTCGAGTATTGGAAGGGGGTGTGTGAGGGACAAAAGCTTGAAACCGACAAATTTCTACAACCGTTGTATGATAACCCTGATCTGAATTTTGGAGAGTATGTTGACCAATACCTAGCTAATCTAGAGAGGGAGGGAGAATAGCGGTATTGTTAGCTGTGCTGTTGTCAGCTATGTCTGTACTGACGCTTGCTATTGTTATGCTGGCATTCAGCTTGGTTTCTGTGCAACTTGAAGCTGTTCTAGGCTGTCATCTGTTCTTGCTTGTTGTGTACAAAGCTTTATTTCTTGTATGCAATAGCAACTTCTAACTTGCTGTTCTTCTTTGATCAAGTGTGTTGAGAGATGTGATTACAAGTGTTATCACAGTGTCTAATACAAACTTACATGACTGCATGATGTACATCTGCATTCAGATTTGCACCAGGAAATAAACAGACAGCATTGCATTGCAATGCCACCAGAGCATCAAGTCCTCATGAAGAGTGGGGTCCAAAGAAACATCATTGATGGCACCATGTGATGAAAAGTTCGAAATTCATGCAGAACTTCTGTATAGATCTTCAAACTTCGAACTTCTATATTGGACTTCTAAGTGTCTTCGTAACATACCAAATATTTGTATGTATGCACAGATCAAGGTCCCACCGTGCGCTACAAGGCTGACGGTTTTCACCATTCTGCTACAGAAGCAACAGCAGCACACATAAGTGCAATAATCCCCAGTGAAACTGCAGAGTCCACAGCACCAGAGCCTGCATTGACATCAACGTAATCAGCATATCAGGTATACACAAGCACTACATGTCATGCAGATGTTGCAAACCGCTTGAATTTTTGACATCAAAGTGGGGCTTAGACTGGCAAGTCGTGTGGAAAGCCAGTATGCAACCCTGAAAGGCAGCTGTATAAGTGCTTTCCTTGTGATTGCATGCACTGGTGATCAGCATGTGTGGTTAAGCCCCGAGAATGTTGACGGTGACTCACTAGTACTAGCAGGGTTGGTGGCCTGGCCTGTGGTCACAGAGTTGGGGTCCACTGTCACACTGCCATACCCAGTACCAAAAACAAGTGTGGGGTCGCCACTCTTCATCACGTTTGCGTACTGTGCAGCGCTGGTTGCATCATTGTCCTCAAAGGCTGTCTCAGTGGTGACAACCACTGATCCTCCTGTGTAGTTGGTGATAGTCACAGCCACTGGGCTGCCGGTCAATGCCTCAATGTTGGTGGTCATGGTTTGCACAAACTGCAGACAACACACTCTGATGGTCACCATGCAAAGTTTGCTGCCAGGCTTTTGCTACAGGCATTCAAGGCAACAGATGTGCCAAAAGAGGTGGTCCTCATGAGATCAGGAAAGCAAACTGCATAACTACAAGCAAGAGCAAAGTGTCACTGCAGACCAAGACAAGGACGTGGTCAAAGTTGCTTTACGCCTCATTACAAGCTGAACCCACATCAGGGCATCATTACTGGTCATTGGCACCACACCAAGGCATCAGTACAAGTCAATGGAACCACAACATCAGTCACAAGATACAGCCAGTGATGCAGAGATCGTCAATTTGGATGTGATTGGCAATTGTGGGCAAGCATGGTAGCTCGTTAGAAACAGCAACAAATGCAACAGTACCATCAATCTGCGGTCAAATTACTTGCTTGCATGGCGTACCTGCTTTTGGTATGCAACCTGTTGGAAGTCTGAAAGCAAGACATCATGCAATGTACATGTTGCCTTGACAGCGTACACTGTCTTGGCACCCTTGGCAACCTACACAAAACAGCAACTTCAGCTGGTCTGAACTTGCTGAAAAGCATGCAAGCCTGCTTTCAGGTCTGCATCACAAGTTGTGCTGATCCCAGTCAAGAGATAAAATCACACTTTGTGGATAGTGTGCTCAGCCGACTCAGCTTTAAAGAGCATTCAAGCTGTGCCATTTGTGACTTTCAAATGTTTGGTTTGAAGACAACGAAAGCAGTTGTGTAGGAGCTTGCGGTACAAAGGTATCACGTCACACATCTCATCATTATTGCTCAAAGGGGGAGAGTTATTAATGACATAGAGTTTGCAAGGTCAACCATGCAGTTGTCATGTCAGAAATGCAAAAAGGTTGTCCGGCTTTACAATCACTTGTCAGGGGATGAGCAGTGTAAGGGCTATGATGAAGACTTACCGGGCGCAATGTGGCATTCTTGGGTGGCGGCGGGGGCGGGGGTGGAGGGGATGCTGAGGATCCCCCAGAGTCACTAACGCTTGGAAGGGCACCCCCAGCCCCATTGGGCCCTGTTGTACCCCCGACCCAGGGCCCGGTCACCCCCCCATATGAGCTTCCAGCGCCGGCCTTGTTCACTGTGGTTCCCCAGAACACAGGCAAGCAAAAGCCGGCTGTGCTGTCTGCACGTGAGGTTGTGCAGACTGTGCTGCCAGAACAAGGTGCTCCTGCAGATGCACATTGTAAACATTGTGGACATTGCGACGTCAGCATTGCATGTGTAAAGTTGATGCAGTGCTGTGCACCCTGCTGCAGACTAGGGTGTCAGCATTCAAAGTGCAGGATCTTGCAGCTTATGACATGCTGAAGCTACCAGTATTGCAGCTGCATGTACCAGTCAATGCTTTGGAAAAACATGCACGAGGCTGTCAAAATGAATGCCCTTATTGCAAGGTAAAAGCAGCCTCTCAGGCATTGCATTCACACGTCAGGCTCTCAAGTGCTGGCAGAGCCCAGCATGCATGCATGCTTGTTGTGAGTAATGTTGCATACCGTACAGCTGGCAAGCAGCATTGGCAGGAATTGTTGTGACAGAGCAGGTGCATGCTTGGGATGAAGAAGAGCAGAAGGAGCCCTGTGCGGTCCCACTGGCCACAATACAGCTTGATCCATCCCCACAGAAAGGCCCTGCAGACCACCACCAGCACTGATCACAGCATTTTCAATTCACAGTTACTCATGAACATTATACAATTGTACAATAAGAAAATGAACTTGCTTAGCCCTACAGACAAACACCAGCACTGATCAAAGTGCTTTCATTTCACAGTCTCTCATACACAGGACAAAGCAGCAGTGTTAAGATACAAAACCACTTAGCATGTCCACAAGCACATGTTTGCATTGAGAACTGGCGCGCCGCGCATATACTGCCATGTGACTCTGTATGTACAATCTGTTACATGTCACACTCACAACTTACCAGCAGCGGATACTGAACATGTCTGGCCTGTTTGGCCTGTTATCGAAGAGCATTTGGGTGCAGCATTTGGAGTGGTGGGGTCGTATTGACACGTGGCTGATGACTCACAGGGTGCCCCTGTGCAAGCAACCCATGTAAGTTATATGCTTGCATGTTTGCCATGATATAACTGTTTGCAACCCACTTGCACTGAAGTGAACACACTACACTTCAAAACAGTGCTTCAGCTTGCGTTGCAGCCACTCAGGTCTGTACAGCTGTGCCATGCAGGTAATGAAGACACCTCAAAACAAGCATGTCTTTCTGCAATGATCTGTGACGCGTGGCAAAATACTGTGTCTGAGAGTGTACAAGGTCCCACAGCAGGGCAGTAGCCTACCCCAAGGGACGCAGACAGTGCTCTCAGGCACAGGGGAGGCAGAGCAAGAGCAAGTGCCTGAGCCACTGGCAGTCTGAGTGCAAGGAGCTGTGCTAGCACCGCTGCATGTCGTGCCTGGCGCACATGCCTGGTACACAATATGTTCCTGCAACAACACTTGTGATCATGAGCCAGCAATGCAGCAAGTTGCATACTGCAATGCAGCATGTTGTAAGCATACTGGTGCCGTGCAGCATGTTGTGAGCATACTGACACAGGGTAAAATCACAACCAGATTGTAGCAAATCAGCTGCAAGCACTGGACAGCAGATCAAGCATGCTGTGTAGGCATCGAAAAACATTGCTATATCCATGTTGGTGTGGACCTTCTGCTGAGGCAAGACGTGGGCACAGTGTGTACCTTCTGCTGAGCAATCACTGCCGCTGGGAAGCAAGCTGCCAATACTGTTGGTGCAGACACCCACAGTTGTGTCTGCCCTCGGCGTTGTGCACGTGGCATTGGCTCCAGCACATGGGGCACCTGTAACAACAGAGTGTGACTTGTTCTGTGAGCTATCAGCAGCAATTGCTGTTATGTATGTTGCCACTGCCAGCAATTCCCTCCACTCAGAGCTTGGAGATGACAACTTGACAAGCTTCCTCTGAGTGTTCTACAGGGTTGTCCCTTACAGATCTATATTTACATATAGCGATGAAGTTATGCACAAGCCAGTTCAATGCATGAAGGGTATCTAATGCAGCCAAGCTAGACCTTGCAAACATAGTGGTCATGCATGTGCTTTGAAGCTATCCATACTGTCCACTGGCAGACGCCAATCGAGATCTGCTTATTGTGCATAGACAAACATGTGCATCAAGCGCAATATGCATGATGACTGCTTACCATACAGATCACAGCGACTGCCTTCTGGCAACTCTTCATCATAGCACTGACATGCAGACATGCTGTTGGGCCTGCAGACTTCTCCATCATCAAGTGACAGACAGGTCTGCCCATTGGCACATCCGCTTCCTACACGCATGTTGAAGCTCTCATGGTCATGCAAGTCAGATGAAATGTCTGCCTTACAGGCATGATGGACACTTTGTTTCCCTCTGCAAGCGACACTGTAGTTTGAGCAGCACCAGTGGCAGTCCAAACAGCTGACAAGTGCATTTGAAACATGAATACAGATCTGCTGAAACAGACAAAACGATATCTTATTGTGCATGCTTGCTTTCAAGTAGCCAAGCCATCAGACAACCAAAGTGATGACAACAAGACAATCTGCCCTGGGACATACCAGTGGCTGAGCATTCTTGGTTTGCTTGTGTGGATGCTTCTGGGGCGCTTGCACTGGATGGTGCCGGTGCTAGTGAAGGAGCACTAGTAGGTGTCATGCCAGCAGCAGCAGCAGCTTGGGCAATGGCAGTGCAGTAGCCTCCTGTTGCATCGGCTCTACCAGTATCGCAGAAAGTGCCGTCTTCACACGGAGCCCCTGACATCATGATTACACGAGAGATCTTTGCCAGATCTGCTTTTTGTTTTATCAAAGTAATTTATATCCTTTTTTTAAATTTTTACCCTGTTATATACCTTACCTTGCAGAGGCACCTAGATGCAAAGGCATGTGGGGTAGTTGGGTTGTCACTGTCATAGCAGTTACCAGCACAGTACTGCTGTGTATAGTATGTAAGACGAGAAACAGTCGCTTGGCATTCACATTGAAATGTTGGCGCCTCAAGACCTTCATCAGATACAGTATGTACACATGCTGACTGCGATGGACCAGACATCACTTTCATACAATGATGACAAAGCAAAGTTCAGTCTTTGCATAGAGATGCACACATAAGGAGTCAGGCATGTTGTGTTCAAATCATTGCGGAAGATGCAAAGTCTCACCGTAGATGAAGCAATAGTCGTTGACAGGGATGGGACCTGCTGAGCACAAGCAAACTCCTGACTCCTCAGAGCAATACGTGTAGTTTGTGCTATACGCACCACTTGCCGAGACATCATACTGGATGCAACTCAAGCCCTCATAGCATACATAACCTGCACGAGCACCATTGGTTGCATGAGCTGCACTTTGTTGCATGACTGTCACAACACAAAATGGACATGCTTTCAGTTGCAAGTACCTGCTGGATTACCCAAACCTGTGCCATCACAAAATTGACCCGCTCTGAGAGTATCAGGCGGAAAGCACTGCCCAGAAATACTATAATAGTCAAGGCTACATACCAGGCCGCTTGCACAGGGGGCACTTCCTGCAAGAGCACAGGCACTCCATAAACAACTTAGCACAGCATAAGTTTGAGCTGTCCTCTTGCACAGTAGGACACAAGACGGACATCACAGACGTACCCAAAGATCCGTATTCAGCATCTGCAAGTTCACAAAAGGCGTACTGTGGCAGCGGGCCCGGTGAGCATATGCACCGGCCAGAAGTGTTTGGTACAGGAGTGCACTCAGTGCCATCGGTTGTATCGCTGCTAACTACGCAGCTCAAGTCTGCGTCACAGAGACCTGCAGCAGCACTAGTAGTCGCGGTGAGCAGCAAAGGCGTATGCATGTTTGCGTGAAGGCTTTGCAATCACAAAACCCTCATGGAACCGGCTGGCTGCCTCAAGCTTGAGCTCATGAGTGAAGCAAAGCAAGTCGGCCACATACAAACCACCTAGTCGGCGACTATTCGCCGACCATGGGAGAGAAATGCAACCCACCATCAGACGAACAGTCGCCTCCTGACGCCTGTTGCAGCAGCGATCGCGATCGGGCTTGCACGTTCTGGGGTGATCCTGCGAGTCAACCAGCAAACTGTCTGAGCAGAGTGAAGCTACATATAATCAGTGATCTAGCTTGTCTCAGTCATGCTAAGAAGCCAACGAAAGGCGCAGGAAGTTCAGACGAACCTGCCGTAAAGGAACGAGCCGTTGACAGCGCCTGCAAAGCACGTAGGGGTTCAGGACCGCCAAAGAGCATATCAAGTTATATCAAGTGGCAAAAGACACAGGAACGTCAGAGGAATGCAGAACAGCACGCGTGGTGTTTTGCGCGGAAATGCTGCCTACAGAAAGTAGCAGAGACGCAGCAACAATTGATGCAACAATATTTTGGAACTTTAGGTCTGTCTTGTGGGCTTACCATCAGCAGGGTGAGGCAAACGGTCAGAGCCAGTGTCTTCATTTGAGCCGCGCGCAGAGGCTCACGACCTGTCTTCTCTTGTTCTGGCAGGCCTTGACTCGAAAGCCTTGTTGCTTGCGTGCAAGTTCCCAAATCAGAGTCAGCCTTTCGTGCTGTTAAACCGGGAGGCGTTTCGACATTGCAATCATCCGAAGAAACATGGCAATTGGTCGATGAACATGACAATTTACAAATGAAAATGGCAGTCATTTCGCGAAGATTCAATTGTGCCATCCAATTGTGGGAAGGATTAAAAAGGCAACACGCAATTAGTTTCCGCTAACTGCATCTACCGGTAGTAGATGGCATCTACTGCCCTGCAGTTATTGCGTACTGCAGTGTCCTGCAGTCTGCAGTCTGGACAGTTACTGCGTACTCGCGCGACGGCCTGAACTTTAGAGCAAGTTGACAGCGGTGACAGCCACAGACACCGCCAGGTCCAGCACCGTGGCTCGTGATCCTCAAGGCACCCCTGATTTCCATTGCGGGCCGAATGCAGCCCCAGATGCAGGTTCAGAAAGTTGTTGCTCGAAACTCCCTGCTTGTCCCTAGGCCTAGGGACTGGGACTGCTGGTCGTCTGATCACACCGGTTGGGGTTCTGTAAGCACTAGCGAGATGCTCTCACATATGTTTATCATGACTAAGAGATGTGATAGTGCCTACTACAAGTTGCACGCCCACATGATGCGCATGCATGCACATCTGCATTTAGCAGCACACAATAATTAAGCAATTCCCGCAAACAGCAAGACGTATCTGTTGGCTTACTTCTGTTGGCTTACTGTGCCTGTTTTCATCGAGGCATTGATAGCGTCGCACATCTGGACACCTTAAGCCTCGGTTCACCATGGTGGGCAACCCCGTCCCGCCGAAGGGGGGGTCTGCAGGTGGGCTCAGAGGTGGGCTATCGAACCTGTGCGTTCACGGAAAAACGCAAAGCAGAAAAAGAACATTACGGTGCACGTCCTGAGCGCCTGCCGACACACATGTGCTTGCGATCAGATTGAGATCAGGTCCAGATAGATTGCTGCTGCGGTGTACTCGAAGCACTGATCAGGCATGGTGAGCGATCTTTTATGCACTGGCTACTGTTCGCGCGTCTGTTTTCCACGGCCGCACAGTATGCACATTTTAATTGCTTAGTGCAACCGAGACGGCTTCGAGGGCTGCATAAGGAATCTAGGCACGAGCTTGTATGCCTTCAGGTGACCGTCAAGAGCAAGACGGCCAAGGCAGCAGCCAAGTCTGACGAAGAGGGCATTCTGGCTCTGTGCAAGGGTTTCAGAAGTTGTGAAGCGACCGGCGTTCTGCTGTCACAAGTGTGTGCGTGCTGTTCCAGATGCAGCAATCAGATCATGTGGAGGGTTGAGCTTTGTGCTGGTTGCCGGGGCTGCTCCACGGGCTACGCCTTCTACCACGTCCAGGCTGCAGACAAAGCAGTGCGTGATGGGGCTCTCCGACTGTTTTTTGGGTACTTTGCAGAAGAGGTGGAACATGCTTTAGACTATGCACCACTTCACTGCCTGACTCCTGGCAATGTGCTGCTTGCATTGTCTGGGAGCCAAGGTGTTATCTAGAAACATGAGTGATCAAGCACAGCTGCCTTGCCATCCTTTCAACAGCAGCACCCACAACAGCCAACCTGACAGCCATTGTGAACGTCGATCACATGCAAGTGCTGCTATTGACACACTAGTGCTGCCCGTGTACTCAAGTGATTTGGTGTATCATTAGCAAGTCAATGACTGTCGGTGGCATATAGTAAGGTGCTATCATCATGTGTCATGCAGGCCACTGATGATGAGATTGGGGAGGTGGGGCACAGAGTCTACACCTGCCTGCGTGCTGCAGGTCTGTCTGTGGAGTGGAATGAGGATGCACATGAGACAATTTTGATCAAGGTGTGGCTGACCTGCCAATAAACTTGTTGTTTGGCTGGGCTGTGCTATGCAAAACTGATACAATGCGCCTCATGCATTGGTTCAGATATGTCTTGTTTTTTTTTTCTCCCGGTTTTTGGCTGTGGGGATCAGCACCTCAGTCTCCTTCACAACTTTGATGGCTCATCACATCTTGCCCTGGCCACAGGACCTGACAGATGCTGAAAGGCGCTACATCTCCAAGAAGATGGGCCCAGAAAACCGCAAGTTTGCCAAATGGGCAAGGGAAATGGCTGATCAAATCGGTCCAGTCTCAGGAGGGGAGGTTCATCATGACTGTGACTGTATGGAATACACTTGCTTCTGTGGCAAGGTCAAGGATCTGGTCGAAGCTCAGAGAGCTGCCTATGGGACCCCTTCAGAGGATTCAACAGACGAAAGCGAGTCTGAGTGGACAGACTGCAGCGAGAGTGAACTTGCTGACATGATGAAGCATGCTTGCGAGTGCTCTGATGCAAGCTGCGGCTGTGCATCTGGTGCTTCCCAGGGTCAGAGTGTTTCCAAGGATGTGTATTTGTAGCTCTTTAGACTAGTAAACTGCACAAAAACCGTGTAGATCACAAGAGTAGTGTACCATGTGTAGTTTGATTGCACCCAGTGGTGAGCCTAACATAGCGTGGTGAGCCCAACATACAGACTAGTTCAACATATCCAACAAAGCAGGCCTAGGTGATGAGTTATAGTCAACCCACAGCTAGCCGGTCTGAGTGGCTACAAATGCAGCATGCTTTTAGATTTGTGCTTTGCTGGTCAATCTATGGAATTACAGAATAGTGTGCCTTTTGACTCAGGCCATATCTCTGCGTTCTGTATTAACAGCTCAATGAACAGCAAGAACATTTGCAACGAAAGTTTTTGATCGGTTTGCTGGTCTCACTGAACTTGACCAGGGCAGCGTGCATACATTGATGTACATCTCATTCAGTGCAATCACTCCTGATCCAATATTTGATTTACAGCAGTCATCGTGCAAAGGTCTCAAGCAGCATGGCCTGTATGTCCTTCACGCTGTACTTGGAATACTTCTCAGGAGACTTGGTAAAGTCCACACCCTTGTATGCTTCCAGAAACTCCTGCAATACAAGATGCATGCAGCATTTGACATGCACCAAAACTTTGCTTCACAAAAAATGCACTGTAGGTGTCAGGGGCCAGAACTGTCATGCACAGCGCTGCTAGCTGCTGGCAGATGTCGTTTAGACCCCTGCTCATGATGCATATTTGTGACAGCCTTCAGCACCTAATAGTTGCATGTGCACTCTGCCTGACTGCGCAGTATATGCGTACCATGCTATCAGCATGCATAATACGACAGACACATAGTGGCAAGCACATGCCAGTGCCCTTACGTTGTATGACGGCAGGAAGTCTTCTGCAATGGCATCCTTCATGTTGGAGCGCAGTAAGGTATCTGGAATTGTCCATTGACTCTGCTGCTCCTGTAACCCCTTCAAAAGCAAAGGGCACATTCAGTCCAGGTTGTTCACAGGAGTTGCAGCCTCCATCTCTGGATGTTGACATATTTTGCAGGCTGGCTGTGACTGCTGGAAGGCAGATGTAGGTGTACAGTTCATGGGTGAGACGGAAGTCCGCTCTGTGCCTTGCCCGTGCTGTGCTGTGCTGTGCTGTGCTGTGCAGCACTGTGCTGGGCTGTGCTGATCTGGGTTGTGCTGTGCTTGACAAGCACTATGCATACAAATCTGCATACACTGCATGACAACCTCAAAATTTTGCATTCAATACCCATAGTTAGCCTGTCAGTGAGACCCTTCTGTGATGCGCCTCCGTGCAAATTTCTTGTTGACCAACTCATGAGCTGTACACGTGCAATACAACTTGCCAATCAAGGAGAGATATGAAGCTGTTTCCCTGTATCACATCCCAAAAGCTAAAAGTAGGATCTTTCAATGTTTTTGTTGTTATCTACCTTTGTTGCGGCTACTTGTGACAGACGGTAAGGGGTAAGTCACGCATGGACCCGCAATCCTGTTCAATAGCAATTCTTCTTGTCACCGTATTTGGTTTAGAAGCAACATTCTTGTTTCCCTGCAATGCCAAGCATGAGTAAGCCATACCTGGATATATCCATTCAGGGTGAGGAACAGTTCCTTGATTGCTCCCCTGTCTTTGGCTGAGGTCACAACTCTGCTTGCTGGCGGCCTGTTGTCCTTGACCAGTGCAATCAACGGTCCCCAAGACTGATCCTGATACTCCTCCCCATATTGCTCAACCTGAAGTCAACCTAACTTGTTGAAGCCAACAACCTCCTACTGCATGCAAGAACACCTGACACAACAGGAGCAAATTTTGAGGCAGCGAGGGTCTTTTGTTGAATGTTCTGGAGCAACTGCTTGAGCGGAAAGACTTTTCAGGCTTTTTTCTTACAGAGCATTGATTTAGAGCAGACATCTGCATGTATTGCCACATGTTGGGTGCAAAACAAGCACACTTGCATCAAGAGTGAAGGCAGGTGAAAGCACAGATGCAAGGTAGCAAGATGACAAGGCAGAGGACGAGGCTTGAAAGAGGGTCTTCCAAGGCAGAGAGCTCAGGTTTGCCCACGGGAAAGGGAAAAAGCAGGAACAAGAGACACAGTT
>JAABUP010004682.1_pt1 | contig 21990 bp, 37 predicted proteins | sample 5559201 | NCBI WGS metagenome assembly JAABUP01 (sample SAMN10711887, study PRJNA513373) | rock metagenome | isolation source: Antarctica rocks | place: Antarctica | reverse complement strand
AAGCTTTTGTTTGGTGAAGTCAAGGGGCTTCGCCCACCTGGCCGCCCTAGGTCTAGTTTCAATGATGTTGCATTACGTGATTGTCAAAACTGTCGTATTAGTAGGCCTTATAGGGATGCACAAGACAAGCTGCTCTGGAGAGACAAGACTTGTCCTGCACGTACCTAGCTCATCATGAGCTGGAAAGCGTTTTAATTATTATTATTGATTGATTGATTGATTGATCGATCTGAAGCCTGTAGTAACACTTCTTTGTGTGAACCTTGGAATATACCAACGGATGTTATGTTCATTGGCATCGCCAATGCTCTAGGTTGACGTGACAGCCTGCCATTTGGCACACCGACCAAAACAAGGACAAGCAATGGATGCAAGGCCGATGGAACAGTTCCGGCAACACTAATGAGAGGTAACAAACCTGTTAAGTGCAAGTCAGCACAGACCATGGACAAGTCTGTGTACTCTGTCATCTAAAGCTTTGCACAAAGGGGTTCGAGCGAGCTTGATAAGTTAGTAAGGTCAATAAGGGTACCGTTAAAACCCTTAACATCTTTGAAACAATACGTCATGACCACTTGGGGACTCTTGATGCTGCTGATGCCATTTCTGCCGTTGATAATCTGCCAAATTGCTGTCTTGACATGAGATCTGAAAGCAGTGCTTTCCAAGCACAGGTGATTCCGAACGCTAGATCTGAGCTGAGCACTGCTGGCCACGAGTTATTAGACACATCCGTGGTGTGATGATTAGCATAAGATGTTTACAAAGAGCCGGGCTGAGGCCTGACTGTGAGAGAGCTGAACAACTTGACAACACTGTTTCAGTTTCTGCATCACAACTCGCCAGCAGCACTGATGACCACAGGAGACTTGGGTCGGTCCATTCGGTCTGTGTTGCTCTGCTCAATCTGGCGGACAATATCTAGACCCTCAACAACCTGCACAAAGGGAGCAGGAGCACAGATTGGCAAGGCTGCTAACTTCAGCACGCAAAATAAGTATGCAATTTTGCAAGCTCAGGAACTGATCAGCCTGACAGCGGCAGCAGGATGAGAGTGGACAGCCTGTGTACAAAATGCATGTGACTGCTTTTCACTAAAAGAAGAGCACAAAAAGGAAGAGAGAGGTGCTGACCTGGCCAAAGACCACATGCTTGCCGTTCAGCCAGCTGGTTTCTGCTGTGCAGATGAAGAATCTGCAAGCACACACCTCCAGGTGAGGACAAATCCATCACTTTTGGCTGCTGTGATGCACATACGCTCTGCATGCGCAGCCCAACTGGCTGAGCTAGCACATACATGACTATGACGACTATGATGTCAGGGATGCATACTCGATCAAAAATACACTTACTGTGAGCCGTTTGTATTGGGTCCAGCATTGGCCATAGACAAGATTCCAGGGCCAGTGTGCTTCACTGCATCAGACACAACATACAGGCGTCAGCCACTTCATAAAAGGTGCCGAGCATTGTCGTGGACCAGAAAAGCACCATGATACTCAAAGCTTACGCTTGAAGTTCTCATCTGGGAAGGTTCTGCCATAAATTGATTTCCCCCCAGTGCCATTTCCTGCTGTGAAGTCTCCACCTGCACAAATAGTCACAACTCCCATACACAGATTGTTGTGGCATGCACCTACCACAAACACAAGGGTCATGATGCCATGCATCAAGCCTCAAGACGAGATCAGCCGTCATGCACAAGCTAGATGATCTTGCCTGCCTATGTCTCATAAGACAATGAAATTTGTTAATGACATGCTGTGTCCCAATAGCAGCAGAGCAAGCATTTACTGGGCAAGGCAGACCTTGGATCATGAAGTCAGGAATGACACGGTGGAAAGCTGAGCCCTGGAAGCCAAAGCCCATGTCTCCAGTACATAGCTGGCGGAAGTTCTCAGCTGTCTTTGGCACATCGTCAGCAAACAGGCCAATGACTATGCGTCCTGCATCTTTCTCGCCAATCTGGATGTCAAAGTAGACCTGCTTTGTGACAGGTGCCTGCTCGGCTTTTGTGGCCATTTGCTGGCGGCCCCATGAAGCGCTTGTCTGCAGCCAAAGAAGGACACATGTTTTCCCAATCATCTCTGGAAGTATTGATGGGCAATCATGAAGTGCAACACTGCCAACATGGCACAAGGCTGATGCAAAATTTAGCTGCTCAGACAACCCTTGTTTGCCAACTAGCGCACGCCGGCATTCCTAATCTATCAAATAAGCCAGTATGAATGCCAAGCGCCAACATGCTTTACCCTGTGTGTTACAGGTCTTGCGCAACACCAGCGGCTGTTGAATGTGCTGGAGCCAGATGTGAGGTGTCGTAGTTGAGATGCGTGCACCACCCTGGCCTGCAACACAAATGTTGTGAGAATGCTGTGAGAGAACAGTCAGGTCACACTGTTTATATCGCAAGTTGGGCAGATATGTCAAATGTTGGCAAGTGCGGTCGTGAGCAGGCATAGGAGTAAACAGTAGATGTTGTAGACCCTAGAACTGAACAGACAGCAAAGGACAACATGGTCCACCTGTTGTGGGGCTGCTACAAGCCTTGAGACGGTCACAGCCTGCAGCGATGCAATGAGTGGTCAGCGGCGCATGCCCGATGCCAAGCAAGGGTGTTCACTGAGCTTATCGTGGCGGCAGAGCACGGCGCAAGTGACATTCGGTTCACAAATTGGTGTTGCAACGGACGCAAATCTGCATTCGCACAATATGTACCGGCAACGTGCATATTTGTCGAACCTTCGCCACTTACCGATTGCTGCATGCTCCTGAGCATCATGGTGGACATTGACGCGCCGAACAACGCAACCACAAGGAAGGTCGCAGGAAACTAAGAATTGTTCACGCTTAGTAGAGTGTCGAAGTCAAGCCACACGGGTTTGCTTTGCAGAACGCAAGGCCAAGGATAATGACCTAACAAGGTTGACTACAAGCCTTAAGGCGACGAAGGAAGCTCAAGAGGAAGAGCCAAACGTCAAAGCGAAATGCTTTTTTGTGCACGGCGACAGACGGGAATACGCCGATCGGGCAGTACAGTTTGCTTCGCTTCTCAGAAGCAATTCAGTCCGAGTGTTGCTTGACAGAATAGGACTGATCAGTTTGTTGTCATCATGACTAGCGTTGTCGCTATGAACGCAATTCTGGAGAAGGTCGGCAACGGATGCTACAGGCTCATCATTGTCGTACTTGCGTATCATGTGTCAATGCTGCTTGCAGATCGCCTCGAAAGACAAGGACTTTCGTTATATGGCAACCTCCGATTTGCAAGGCGAGCTAGCCAAAGACAACTTCAGGACCGATGGCGAGACAGAAAAGAAACTGTGCCATGTCATACTGCAGCAGCTAGATGACATTTCAGGCGATATCTCAGGACTTGCTGTGAAATGGTGTGTAGTGTGTACAGCTGAGCATCCTGGCAGAGTAAGCCAGCACTGTGTGCTCAAATGCCTCTTACTGTGTGCAGTCTGGGATTGCTTGTCCGCAAGATCGCAGACTCAAGGCTCCAGGATATAGCAGAGAGCTTGTGTCAGAGAGTGACCTCAGTTTCAGGCAAGAAGGCACAGCAGCGAGACATTGCCAGCATTGGCCTTAAGACTGTCATCGCTGAAGCCTCAGGCAGTCAGGCACAAGCGTTGGTGACCATCACAACACCTCTGCTGGTTGACGGTCTGAGCAAGCCGGTATGCAAGGGAGCAACACCAGTTCCTTACCACTTGCTAGACCCATCAGGTCTGAGTGTGACGCTGTCTGTATGGTGTATCAGGGCAACACGGATGTCTTGAGTGAGAGCCTAGACATCACTGGTGATTTGTTGGCAAGATTTGGCAATGTCATGTCAGGCTACCACAGTCAGTTGAGGGTAGCGCTTCTGCCTCATCTAGAGGAAACGCGTCCTATTGTGCGCAAGAGAGCCATCCAATGCATGGGTAAGCTACATTGCCTGTGTGGGTGTTGATTGTCTTGTGCTTACATGCTGGTAACAGAATTTTGCAGTGTGCCAATGCATACACACACGTGCTGTCTGCAGATGAGTCCATTTGACAATGCTGCTGCCTGCAGCTTCTCTGGCTTTGCACTTGTCTGGAGAGCAGCTGGATGAAGTCAACAAGACCTTGATTGCCCAGCTGCAGCAACGGAACATCAAGCCTGATGCTGCTCGGACCTATGTGCAAACCGTTGGTGCAGTCAGGTAAGAGAAGCAGCAGCAGCAGCTGGTTCTGTGTGCTTGGAACTCGGCTATCCTGTTCAGCATTGACAGAGCTGGGTCGAAGTGAGACTGCACTCTGCAGCTGTTCTGTCCCTCTTTGACACCGAGTATTTTGCTACTGAGATCCTGAGACACTTGTCTGTCTGTGCAGTCGGTCTATTGGATACCGCTTTGGCAAGCACCTGCCAGCTGTCATTCCAGTGGTCATCAAGTTCAGCCATGGCGCTGCCGAGGGTGATGACGAGCTCAGAGAGTACTGCCTGCAAGCGCTTGAAGCATTTGTACAGCATTCACCACATGAAGCTCGGCCTAGCGTGCGTGATATCTTTGACACAGCGCTGCAGTTCCTGAACTATGACCCCAATTACGCTGACACCATGGACGAGGATGAAGAAGAGGAGGATGATCAAATGGAGGAAGATGATGAGTAAGTCAATGGACATGTTGTGCTCTGCTCTGTGAAGCACATCCACAGCCCAGCACACATCAGGCGGCACTGGCTGTTGTTAGTATGTCTGCACAGTGTTTCATGTGTTCATGGTTGGTGTGCTGATAAAGCAGCAATCCTTTTGACATGGGCATACACCAGGGATCAAAGCTTATGACGTAGTGCATTTGAGAATGCCTTCATTCCTTGCTGAGTTGGCCTGCAGCGGTCTGATTGGTGTGACGGGTGTGGCAGCAGCCAAGAAAAGCTTGTTGTGTATGCAGTCTGAGTGATGAAGAGTACAGCGATGATGAAGACGTCAGCTGGAAGGTCAGGCGTGCAGCAGCAAAATGCTTGCAAGCCATCATCGAGAGCTACCCTGACTTGCTGAGGGACATCTACCCAAAGGCTGCAACAGCCCTGATAGGCAGGTTCAAAGAGCGGGAAGAAAACGTCAAGTCAGACATCTTCCAGACGTTCATCGAGCTAGTCAAGCAATTGGGCAGCACAGCGAATCGGTTTGAAGGCTCTGGTGGGTCTAAGCCCATTGACCAGCTGCGGTCAGATGTGCCCAGTGTCATCAAGGCAGCGGTGCGTCAGCTGAAGGAAAAGTCTGTCAGGACAAAGCAGGGTGTGTTTGCAGCACTGCAGGAGCTGGTCACTGTGGTGCCTGACAGCATTGCCACACACACTGCTCAGATGATGCCTGGTATCCAGGCTGCCCTCACTGTGAGCCCCTTTCGCCTGATGTTTGGCACAAGTCATTGACTATGCCCCTGGAGAGTGCAGTCATCATCTGTCCCTGACAGTGGACAAACATTGGCATTCACTGCTATGGCACCTGCCTGCATGAAAGACTGGCACTGGTTGCTGTTGGTCTTCCCTGCAACAAACTTTGCATCTGCTGTCAGCTTCATGCTTCTCTGCAGCCTTAGCTATGTCAAAACGCAACATCAAAGCTCACTTCTCAGGCACTTAATGTTGCTGGTCACAATCATCTCAGTAAACCTGCAGGACAAGAGCCAGAACAGCAGCAACCTAAAGATCCCTGCCCTCACCTTCCTGCGCACAGCTCTTGAGTCTACAGACCCCAGCATCTGGCAGAAGCATTTGCCTGTGCTGTCCCCAGCTGTGTTTGCCACTGTGGGTGAACGCTACTACAAAGTCACAGCTCAGGGGCTGCGTGTGGCAGAGAGGCTCATCTTTGTCATCAGGCCATCAACGCAGTCACAGATACCTGGAGGCTCATCTGTAAGTCTCCACTCATGGCTACATGCATTCTGTCGTTTGGAGGTTTCACACCTCATTTTGTGTCATTTACATGTGAGGGGCTGCTGCTGTGGATTCAGTGTACTAGAGTCTGCTACAGCTGACGTGTTGCAGATTCTGCTGGTCATTCAAATTGCTGTTTTGCAAGCTCTGTGATCTGATGCATTTCATACCTGCCCACACCTTGTGAAAGACTCTGGCCTGAACATGAGTGTAATGCAACAAACCAGCTTTGGAGTGGCTATGAGCTCACTTGTTGACATGCGCAGCCTGACACGTCTAAACGACTGATTTGGCCCCTGCTGCAGGACGTTGTCAACTCCTTGTACAAGTGCGTGATGTCAAGGCTGATGGCGCAAGACCAAGATCAGGAAGTCAAGGACTGCGCAATCTCATGTATGGCAGCAGCCGTCAGCCAGTTGGGTGATGCCATCGCGCCACAGCTGCCTCAAGTACTACAGGTGACCCATGCCTTCTGGTCATGCAGGCCGTAACCTCTTACGGGGCTGCAGCCTGGACACCCACACCTGCTGCTGAATTTTGTGGGCATGCTGCACCACCTCTTGTTTGCTGCGCCACACAGCACATTTTATCTTTGCAGCAAGCATACCACTTCATCCTGCACCTGGCATCCAGCTTTCTCGGCTAAGCGCGTCGGGGTTTCCAAACCCGTTGCAATAGTCCTCAACAAGCTGCTCGGTGCAGCAGCATTTGCCAGGCAAAGTTTATGGGTGGAAACACCCTCCAAGCTCTCACTTGCTGGCAACAGCCAGCAACAGGTTTTGGCTGGCTGAGCTAGGATCTGAGTACACCTGTGCTTTCAAGTCAGGATGTCTGATGAGTCACATCTGGCTCCACACCCCAGACTGTAAGGTGTTAAATGAAAAAATGAGCTGTATTGGTCCTGTTGTCAGGTGTTGTTGGAGCGACTGCGCAACGAGATCACCAGGCTGACAGCCGTGAAGGCCTTTGCTTCCATTGCCCAGTCACCCCTCAGCCTGGACTTGAGTCCTGTGCTAGAGCCGCTGCTGGCAGAGCTGACTGGCTTCCTGCGCAAGGCCAACAGAGTTCTCAGACGAGCCTCACTATCGGCTCTTGAGGTACCCTCACTTCACTCTACTGGCTGTCTGCTTGCAATCTCTCTTGTTTCTGGCGATATGCTTGGTGCATAGGCTAACAGTAGGTGACCGTGAACAGCATCCTGTATTGCTCAACTACGTTGAATCCCTAAACAGCAATCCTTTAGAATTTGTTCATCACTGTTTACAGTGGATCACTAGGACAGTCGGCAAATCAACTATATAGCTGCGTATTATTGTGTTTTGTTTTATAATTAAAAAACAATAGCAAGGAAGCTGTTCACAGTCAATTGCTCAGTCAATGCCTGCTAGCCATAAGAAGGAAAGACCTCATCTGACCGCACAGCGACTCTGGTCGGTGGAACATGAGCCCGTCAAGCGCTGTTGCCAGGCATTGGCACACATAGCATTAACATTGCCTACAAGCAGTATCTTGCCTTGACAGCAGCACTTGCACAGGCGACACAGCTGTGCCATTCTCCACTCGCCAAGACTGCGCTTTGGTATGGCTGCCAATGACTACTTTGCTTGTGCAGGTATTGATAGCAGGACATGGCAGCAACATCCAGCCAGGAACCATGAAGGCAGCGGTGGATGAGGTAGCACCATTGGTGAATGACACCGACCTGCTCATTGCTGCCCTCAGCTTGACCTTCTGCACCACCTTGCTGCAGCGCCAGCCCCAGCAGAGTGGCCTCGTCACAGACAGGGTGCTGCCTGCAGCCATGATCCTGTCCAAGAGTCCGCTGCTACAGGTGCAACTCACAACCAGTCAAACCGCAGGAAGCTTGCGATGATCGCCTTGCCCTGCTCCCTCTGATGCCACTACCACCTGGGACAATGTTTGTTTGCGCAGTGCCCGTTTGCAGCAGCAGTGACAGTCTCTTTGTGCCATTCCTGACTACCTGCAACAGCGTGTTGGCCACAACACCTGACAAAAGCTGCTCACTCTGACTCTTGCCATTGATGCTGTACATAAGCCATCCACGCAGTCCTGAAGGCGGCTGTGCTGTGCAGGGATCTGCCTTGCACTCTCTCCAGATCTTCTTCCAGACTTTGGCGGCCAGTAAAGCCAAAAGCGCTTCCTTTGAGGCGCTCCTGGCAGCGCTTCTGGCAGCTGGCCACGACAGCCAGGTCGGCAAGACAGCTCAGCACAACATTGCCCAGTGCATTGCTGTACTGTGCACAGCTGCTGGACCCAACCAGACCTCCAACACCGTCAAGGCCTTGCTCAGCGCAGTCCAGGGCAATGATGAGACCGCCAGCAGGCTGGCTCTCTTCAGCCTGGGTGAGATTGGGCGCTGCACAGACCTGACCAAGTTCAAGCAGCTGCAGGTCTGCCACTCTCTGCTGTGCACACTCTCTCTTTCACGAATGAAAGGCTGTTGCAATGGTTCAGATGTGACTCTGTCAGTAGAAGGGACCTGCGTGGCAAACTGTGCTGATGTTTCACAGTCAATCTCAAGACGTCAGGTCATCAAATGCTGTGAGGCCGATTCTTGCTGAAGACGCATCACTGGTCACCTCTGCCTGCCCCAGACTTCTCATAAGCACATAGCAACTCACATAATGTCTTTGCTTTGCCCTTCCCTTTTCCAGCACTGCTTGACTCAGCATCATCAGGACACGTGACACATCCCCTTTGCTACAGAGTGTTTTGACGTCGTCACTTGACTCATCATCGGAAGATGTCAAGGCAGTTGCCTCTCAGGCTCTGGGTGGGGTAGCCATTGGCAACCTGTCCACCTACCTCCCTTTCATCCTCAGACAGATCCAAAACCAGGTATGCCGTTCTGATGCCCTTCTTCCTTGTATGTCCTGTCTGTACGCTCCCTCAAGCACCAGATAAGACTGCTTGGAGAGACCTATTTGTGTCTGTACATACCGGCTTGGGTTATTCAGCCGCAATACACCCCGTGCCATGAGCATGATAGTGATCAGCATGCATATGTCTTGGTTTGCATCATACATGGCCAACAACTGCAGGTGGCTGTATGACCTGGCAGAAGGCATTACACTCACGACGTCTCAAGTCAGGTAAAACAGCCAGCTGTAGTTCTCGACCATATGCAGTCCAAACCAAAGCATATATGTGCTGATCAGGCAATCAGGGTGAGTGTTTCGACAAAATGCAAGCTGCAGCACAAGACCTATATTCGCCAAGCATGACAATCCATTTTCTGCATTGAGCACAGCTCCTCTGATGCCCATCATGTGGTCCTGATGTCCTTCTTTGCTGTGATGCAGGCAGAGAACCCCAAGCAGCAGTATCTTCTGTTGAGGGCGCTGAATGAGGTCATCACCAGCTTGACTCCTGATGCTGCCCTCCCTGACAGGCAACAGGATGAGGTAAGCCTCCACCACCTGCTGCCACCCCACATGATCAGCTTACTTGAGCTGGCTTTTGCATTTGTCTGAGCTCTCTCTCGCTTGTGGTTGTATGGCCTCACTGCGTGTCATGTCACACCATTGTGCTGAACACACTCCAAACCCTGAAGACTGCAAAGTGACTCCATCATGCGTGCACAATACGAAATCAGCACACGAACTTACCATGTCGGCGCTTGTCTGTTACGTCACTCAATGGAGCTTGTGGTTGTGGGATGTACTGTGCACAGGTACAGCACCATCTCAGCAATCTGGATCATTCAAGTGTTGCTGCTGTAGATGCATACACTGCAAGCGTTGACTTGTGTTACTGTCACATGCATGCCCTAGGGCAGCCACGTATGAAGCTCCTGTTTGGGTTCATCTGGGAACGAAGCAGCAGGTTTGGGGAAGGCAGACAATTCTTATGTTATTGTTTCTCATCTTTTTCCACAAAAAAATCGCTGATTGCCCTGTTATTACTTGAGTATCCTACTAGGTCCATGTGGCTTGAGGATCCAGCGCACACAAGCTTGTGCCAGTGCAGGTGCTGCAACTGCTGTTCAACAGTTGTGAAACAGAAGAGGAGTGCCGGAATGTGGTAGCAGAGTGCCTGGGCCACCTGGCTTTGCTCTATCCCAGCAAGACGCTGCCGCTGGTGCAGCAACAAAGTCAGGTGCGCGGGCAAGACAGCAGTGACAACCCACCACAAAAAAAGAGGCGCCTGGTATGGTCTTGTCACACTTTGCATGGCTGCCAGCTGTGCAAGTGTGACACCATATGCAGCCTGCCTTGTGCCTGCTGCCTGTCTACTGCTTGCAGCTCTCTTGCACTGCTGCTGTGCCACAGGGTTTGTGTGCCGCCAGGCCTGCTGCAATACCAGACTGCAATGCATACTCCCCAAATATGCCTCTTGTGCCTTTCTCATTGCGTGTTGAGAAGCATAGCAGTGTCAACTCATGATAGACTGTGCCCATGCTGCACTGCACATAGTACAGCATGGGACACTCAAGCATGCTGGTGGCAATCCACATGGACCCACATTGCGTGTGTTGTGACAGGTGCAGAGCGAGCACATGAGGACAGTGGTCGTCATGGCCATGAAGTTCACCCTAGTAGACAGCGCTCACCCTGTAGATGCACATCTGCATCGCCTCATGCCCCCAATGCTGAATCACATGCAAGATCAGGACAGGTCAGCCCATTTGTTGCAATAAATGTGCGTGGGTGCTGCTGCATGAGTATGTCGCAAATGACCTGTACAGTGAGACTGCTCTATGAAGTCCTTACTGCTCTCATGGTATTGTAACAATGGCCATGCATGTGTGGCTGGATGTAGCCAAAACTGCAAATTTCATCAGTCTAGTTCTGGGTATGTCGACTGTTTGGCGCTGCAGGCATGTGCGCAAAGCAGCAGTGCAGCTACTCAGCACAGCAGCTCACAACAAGCCCGGCCTCATCCTGGACCACCTCCCATCTGTACTGCCCCTACTGTACCAACAGACCACCCTCAATCCTGCTCTTGTCAGGTAATGACACCTGATGATGACACATTTTTCTCGAGCCTGCATGCCACCGGAGTGCTCCTGGACGCCATCACGAAATGCGAGCCCGATTGATTTGCTGGCTGTCTTTGACAGCACTTTGTGTCTGTGCCCATGCCTAAAATGCCCTGTGCATCTGCTGCCTGGACGTCGACTCTGCAGGCAATGACGATACGCCTGCTCAACACAACACTGCTACAAATGGTAATGGTGAGAAGCAAATCACGACCGATCTGCATCCAATTTTCCCCAGCGCAGACACTGTCTGTGTGTGCAGGGAGGTAGATCTGGGTCCATTCAAGCACAAGATAGATGATGGCTTGGAGCTGCGCAAAGCAGCCTTTGAGTGCATGGATGTGCTGCTGGAGCGCTGCAAAGACCGCATCAACATGCCTGAGTTCATCACGCATCTAGAGCAGGGGCTGCAAGTGAGTGGTCGTGGCTTGGCTAGACACTGGACATGCTTGCTAGTGTTGTGGAACATTTCATTCTTGATGCAAGCAATGCCATTGGAACACACCAGATGTCTTCCCTGTGGTGTCTTATGCTGGATCACTGACCGTGTGGCGACCAGCACCGCTGACTTGTGCGTATGTATATGGACAGATGACACACCGTTGACAGTGTAGTCTCCAGCCGCATGCCATGCATCAACTTGAGTGCGACTTTGCTATCAGTTCATCATCAGATGCTCATGGTACTTCAGCTAGTCCCATTTATGCTGCATTGGCCACACATGCCTGTTGCAAGTTGCATCCGGCCATATCAAGCAATTCAATCAATTTACATGTGTTGTCTTGGGGACTCATCAAAGGTGTCAACAGACAACAAATGGGGAAGTATGTGCCTGTTCCAAGCTGTGTGTGGCTGAGCCACATGGCTGCTGCCCAGTATCTGATCTGATTTTGACATGCAGGACCACTATGATGTGAAGATGCCGTGCCACCTCTTGCTTGCCAAACTGGCAGCTGCTGCGCCCGGGCCTGTGCTCACCTCTCTGGACCGTCTTGTAGGGCCCCTTGAGAAGACTCTCACCACCCGACTCAGAGGAGAGCCTGTCAAACAAGAGGTCAGCCTTGGCCCTGGCATCTCTCTGACATTTTTTCGCTGTGTCTGTTGTTTGATTCATGTTGCAAAGCCCTAGAAATGTTTATGTCATGCCACTCTGGCATGCAAAGCAGGCCCTGTGGTGAAGCAACAAGCACAATGCTGCTTTGCCAGTTGGTGATTGTGTGCTTGGTCTTGATGCATAAGACTGTTTTGGTAGTGCTGTTCTGATTGGCGAACAGCTCTTTCAATGTGCAGGTGGACCGAAATGAGGACATGGTCCGCAGCTGCTTGAGAGCCATCGAGGCTGTCAATCGCATCCCCAATGTGAATTCATGCGCTCAGTTCAAGCAGTTCATGAGCAGGACCGTCTTGACTGGCGCCATGGCAACTAAGTACAATATAATAAAGGAAGAAAGGGCAGAGGCAGAGGGAACAGAAAGCATGGATATGTCGTAGCTGTCTGGAAGTGCATGCAAACAACGTGACTGGATGTGCACGGATGCATAACCTGTACGTGATCTGCTGTCATACTGCTCTTCCTGTCACCCATGTCTGACCTGTCAGGCTTCAGTGCGCTGACGTTCAAGGTTCTCACTTGAAACTTCAAAAGCTACATAGTATACTGCCTTATTGCGACGGCAAAAGTCAGCCATTTTAAGCGTTCTAGCAGCGCTGTACTCTGAGACGAAAGCAGCTTCACACAGCCTTTTCCGTGCTGCTGGCGCAGACATGCAGAGGGTGAGACGATGTGCTGGGCTCAGTGCTGCCAGGGCACCATCAGACTTGCAGTATATCTGCCTGACTGACCACTGACCTTACCTTAGGGCGTATATTGTGTTATGTAAGACTTTGTTTATTGGCTGTAGGATTAGGATGTGAGTAACGCACTCGATGAGGGCCCATCACACAAGCAACGATTCAAAGCTTCCAACTACAGGTCCATATATATATTTCACAATGACTGTCTTGTTTGCCAGATGCGTCCTGAAGTAAGCAAATCCTACATTGCAGTGTACATGCTAAACCATTTGACATAATTTGTATGCCATTCAAATTCAAATATGCAGCAGCTAATCTAGCCTTTCACAGAATCCTTCTTCTTGGTTGGATTTGTTGACCCCAGGGCTTCAAAGTAGCTGCACAATGACATGCACATGTAAGCATAAGATGAGCTCTGTATGTTTTGCGCTGTACAGTGTCATTGCTGGTACACAGTAGAAAGTGTGATCTGAATCGCATTACTATGCAAGCTGTTGATCTCAGCAGTACACCTGCATGATGTTTGCTTGTATGCTTCCGCGCGGGGAGGTGAAAGTTACTTCTGTCCCTTGAGGGTAGTGCCCGATTGGGGGATGGTACCACTACACTTGACGTTAATTGGCCCGAGTCACGGTGGCCTCGGATTTAACGGGGAGGGAATGTAACAGGGTGGATAATACGCACCCTGACACGCTAGCACGACTACTTTTACCTTCGCCCCGTTACACATGGTTTCGGAGCATGTGGTGTACATCAATCAAACTATCAATTCAAACTAAAATACCTGACAACACAGCCATGTGAAGGCCTGTCGCAAACATAGGGTTCAGCAACATAACAACAAGCCCTCCAGGCTGACACAGGAAGCTCGATGATGATGCAGCATGGCTTGATGAGTCATGCTGGAGGATGGCTCAAGAGTACCTGTCTGTCAAGTGGTCTTTGAGCATAAGACCAGAGAGGTGTATCCGTCTGAGGCCTGAGCAGGTACCATCCGTCAGCACCCGCCCCAGCCCTGGCTTGCCATCCTGCCCTGCAGTCCTGTCCCAGTGTACCACCTTTGTGAGTGATGCAATCACACATTAACCACCATCTGTTAAACTTGCAAGCCTGTGGCAGCCATCCAATAAGCAAAGGCAGTTGCATGAGGAGTTCGTCTTCATCACAATATGTTTTCTCACTTCAGAATTGTGACCTCTGCGCTGACATGTCAGCTGCCGAGGGTGTGGACATCTAATTTGAGTAATCCCACAGCTACAGGATTTGCATGCTGTCCATTGACACAACACTTTGTGTGAAAGGAACAGCAAAGAAGGGATGAGCAGACCTGAGTGGTGGAAAAGTCACCTGTATATGTACACTACCCTACCAGGTACCAGTGGGTTGTAGCCCTTGTCTTCTGCTTCTTCTATTTGATTACCCGCCCCCTTTGGACTGCCCTCTGCTGCGGCATCTGCACAATGAACAACAATCTTGCCAACCAAGTAATGCAATCATGAATATAGCCTCTGTGACAATGCACCCTGCTTCGCTCAACACAGCAGTCTATTGTCGACATGTGTGCAGGAGGATCAGCACAGATGCTATGAGGCACAACAACAACAGGCATATACTATTGTTGCTCAGTATACTTGGCCGCTCTGGTTTTGGACCGGCTGTGCTGCAATGGCAGAGCTACGCGCAGCGCGTACAGTGGCGCTAGGCAAAAGACAATCTCACAGCCAGGCAGTACGTTTATTGCATGAACAAGAATGTGCTTACAAACAGCAGAGCAAGGCTGACAGTATGCACTGCCACTGGATGAACTATGAGCAAGACAAGGACACAACACAGCAAGATCCATGCCATCAACCCCTCCCCTGCCCCAGAACTTGTTTAGCCTCGAGTTTTTGGGCCAAAAGGCAGGGATTACAAGACTTACCTTTCCCATCAGCAATTGCTGGCTGTTTAGCTGTGTGGTTGAAGGCAGTCAGGCCCAGCCAGGAGCCCAGCTTGCTGCTGGCCACATTGCGGGCCATCTCTGTGTACTTCCTCTTCTCCGGGTGTGTGTCTTCATTCTATGCACCACGCGAACATATTTCACTCCTTCAACATCTTGTGTACCAAAGCTGGTGTTGCACCCTCTATCTTCTGCCTAATCAACTGCTACTACAATGCATGGACATGTAACAGTCAGCATGGCTGATGGGCTGACAGATGACTGTGTGCTTAGCCTGGGCCTGGACAGCAGCTCACTACCCTCTTGTGCAGTGCTGATAATGACAACTGAGAGAGACTGCTGGAGAGTACCCCTCTCTTTGGTGTGTGAGATGGGGCTGGCATGCTGCTTTGTGTACCTGAGCAGCAAGCACACATACTCATGGAAAAGTATTTCATTGAGTTGAGAGATGACTGTGTAGCTGGCTGGGTAGCATGGTTCTGGACAATAGCTGGCTACCCTCTGTTATCTGATGCTGCCAATAATAAAGAGCGACTGCTGGAGCATATGCTCCTCAGTGTGTGAGGGGGCTCAGCATGCAACTTTATGTACCTGTACCTGTACGTCTGTTGAGATACCTACCAAGGCCTTACTGCCTATTAGCCTGTGCAGGAGCAGGTAGACTTACAGGCAGAAACACATAAACTCGACTGCATGATGCTCTTCAAGTGTATGTGGAGCAGCTCATTCTCTGGAAACTTGTTTTGTCACGTATGTCATTGCAAATAGCAACTTGGGATGCTTTTTTGCCGAGCTGGCCTTGTTGCTTTAGCCTGCACAGGAGGTGCCACAGCCGCAGGCGCAGGCAAAGGCACAGCTGTTTCATCCTCCTCTTGTAGGCGCCTGTGTGCCAGATCTGGTGGCCTCACACACACCACACAGCTCCTTCTTGAGCTGGTGACTGATGAGGCCCTGGAGTTATGGGGTCCAGAGTGGTTTGGCGCAGGGATTCCCGGAACAAGTTGGGGACCGGCGGTCCTTCCACTGCAGCAAATGAATGTTGTTAATGAACTGTTTGAAGTTTGGCAACTTGTACAGCAAAGGAGTGAACATGAGATATTGGGTGGTGGGAAGCTTTGATGCAGGGGTTGCCTGAACAGGCTAGCAGCTAGCAGGCCAATTGCTGTAGGAGGTGCAGCAGCTTGACGGCATGCATGCATGCAAATATGGCTCACAAGATATCATCTGAAAAGATTGATGGCATACCATTTTCATCAGCTCTAGATTTAAGCTACTATTCAACATGTAGAGACTAGCAGCAGCTGAAGCAATAGCAGCAACAGCAGCAGAGCAGTATATATATACGCCTTTTGACATTGAGTGAAGAAAAGCCTCAGGGTGAGGTATATTGGGCTTCCCTGTGTGCAGAGCAATATATATACCTGGGATTTTGGCCTGGTCAACAGGGTGACTAGCAATCTGGCCGGTGCAAAGAGGTGTGGAAGGCTGCTCTGCATCAGCCTGCTTCACGGCAGGTTGCTCCAGGTCAGGTTGTGGCACATCAGGCAGCTTTGCAGGCACTTTGCCGCCCAAGGCAGCATGTCTCTTACGCTCTGCTCGCCTCCTGGCACACACCCAGCAGCACGCGACGGCTGCAACACGACAGCATGGGTTTGGTGTTGTGTTGCTAAGGTCTTATGAGGGCTTATAAGGTGTTATGAGGTGTTATAGGTTGTTATGAGGTCGTATACACATCTGAGCAGCCAAAGGCTGATGCTGTTGTGCTATAGACTTTCACATCTGTTTCCACAACATCAGGTCTAGGGCACCCAAGCGTCCATCAGGAAGCCCGAAGAATCTGTACTCTACAGCATGCAATGGCAAATGAGAAGGCAACATTAGCAGCATCAGATGTGGCGTACCAATGAGAAGGGCACAAGGCTGCCAGCAGCGGCCCTGGCAATAGCTGCTATAGGAATGCCTGCTTTGTGTGGCTTGCTGCTGACAGAGCTGCTCTGCAGCTGAGCAGGATCGCCAGGCAAACCAGAGGCAACTTTCTCTAGGTTGATCATTGTCAAACCAATATTCACCCCTGTCAAATGTCAACCGAAAATCAATAGCCCAGTTCAGGGCACTCAACCAAATAGTCTGAACACACAAGACATTTAAGTCAGCTGAAGGTCAATAGCCCAGGTTAGGACGCTCAAAGCAAGTGGTCTGGACAAACATGAGAGGGAATGTGAACTGCTTGTTAGTATTATGTCAGGTGCAGTCACATCAAGTGAGCCATGTAGCTGTGTGAACACATGCAGGAGCCTCTCTTGTAAGCACGGCATAAGTGCATGGTTGTTGACTTAGCTTAGAGCGCACAGACCTTACATATCAGGCAGTGAAGCATGGCATGTGCATCACGCGCCAGACTACAGTGACAAGCAAGCATGCAACATATGGGTGCATATGTCACTTATCACCCTAGACTTGCAATGCAAGCTTGCAGCATTGGATGCTGTGAGTGATCACCTTCAAGTTATACCAGCCCTGCTTGTGCTCAGTCAAACAAGTCACTATTTTCTACTTCTGACAGCTGTTTTTGGGTCAAAGTACAGTGCAAACAAGGTGCACAACACGACAGAGCAGGCACAATGCTGCATGACAATCATACTGACGATCACGGTCCTGATACTCACCCGATTGGTGGAGCTGCTGTTGGGCTGTGCCGCTGCTAACAGCCTGTTGGACCAGACTGGTGATGTTGCTCATGTCTGAAGCTGGGGCTGTGACAGTTACATTTGGATCCACTCCAGTACCATCGCTGGTCACAGTACCTGCCAACAGGTGCCTGGTTATTGGTGAAAGTGGAGGTGAAGGTGTAGGTGACAGCAAGGGTGAAGGTGAAAGAGAAGGTGGAGATGAAGCTGTGCCCACCAGGGGTGTTGCTGCCGAGCTGTTTGATGGGGTCACAATCACACTGACGGACACGCCTGGTGGCATGCCTTCGGCAGGTGCTGATGCTGCTACTCCTGGGGAAGCAATCTCATCCTGCACAGCAGCAGCAAGGTTGGTGAACAATCATAAATGAAGACTTCCCGCCTAGCTGAGATCTGGGTCATGTTGATGCAAGATGATATGACACTAGCCGTGACTTTCGGGCAGAGACAGTGGCTGCAGGCTCTGACTGACTGACGACTGCAGCTTGATGTGGGGGCACACATTATACTGTAAGACAAAGTGTGATGTGGGTCATAAATGTTGCAATGCAGTTGTTTGAGGTGAACACAGATGTCGACACACAGTATGATGGGACCTTGGCTCTTGTAGGTCAACTTTAACATGGACAGGCCGTCTGTTGGTGTACCATAATAGGAAGTCTTACAGGGGGTACACTCAGGACTGTACATACCTGACCTCTAGACAGGAAAGTCACATGTTTCATGAATGAACAAATCTAGGAATGAATGAATGAAGGTGGACAGCCTGCTCACCGAGATGCTATTCAGCCCCAGGTAGAAATTGGTGTACCTGCAGTTCAGGCTACCAGCAGTTCAGGCTACCACACTCCAGGGTACGGCGCAAAACTAATTATTTGCAGAACTAATTAATTTGCAGAACCTTGCTTAGCTTATGATTATGGCAGGCCTCGCAAAGAACGCCTGAACATGGTTTTGTTGCACAGCATAGCTTGAACAGTGTGTATAGGACTGCTTAGTGCCTTAACAGCAGCACTTTAGGGCAAGCTTTGGACACATCAAGTTGTCATGACAGCAAGTTTTGTGAAATTTGTCGAAATTTCAATCTGTCAACGGCAACAGATGCGCCTTGGTCTAAAACGCTTAAAAATGAATTTTGCATCGAAAATGGCCCAGCCGATAGTTCTGCAGGAGATCTGCGCAAATGCAGAACTAATTCGACTCAAACCCTAACCTATTATGCGCCCGTACCCTGCCACACTCCATGAGTTAGGGTTCGGCCTTCCGGAAGGCTCTTCCTACCAAAGCCCATGTCGAACAAGCTTTATAAGGGCAATATTGGTCAAGGTCCCTTTTCCTCTCTCTGCCCCCTTGATCTCGGACCGTGGACCATTCGACAGCTTCGTCCGTATTCCGACTGAAATGTTTGCCTTGAATGGCAGGCTTCCTACGTCTTTGCATCTCCCTCATCACGGGGATTGCAGACTTTCGAGGTCTTTGTCTCGCTCAGTGAACAGGCACTGCAGACGCCCAAGGACACGAGTCCTACAGTGTTCTGCTGAAAGTGCCCTCACTGCAGAGGACTTTGAGCGGATGCTGAACAAGATATTGAAACCAATACAAGATGACGTGGGAGCTGTCAAGGATGACTTAAGAGCTGTCAAGGTTTGGCAGATTATATGTTTTCGTTGAGCGCTGTCTCCCCTTTGACAAAGCTTTCCTTCTCTGAGACGAGCTGTGGGTTGCAGAGGCGGGTGGATGGAATGGACCGCCAGCTGGGCAGCATCCTGGAACAGCAAGCAGGCGCTGTGGCAGAAAAGCTTTTTGGAGTTGGCTATGCCCGTGCAATGATGGCACAGTCTCTTCAAGACTTGGCGCAGCTTTTGCCTGATGAGGCTGTCTACGCCAATCCAAGTCAGAAGGAGGTCAGCATGCGGTGCTTGCTGTATGTGACCTTGCAGTGAACTATGCAGTGAACTATGTTATTTCAAACTGTAATGGTATATGCAGGTCTTGACAACACCGCTGGAGTATGCTCAGAAAGTCAGTTGCAATCTGGTGCAGCATAAGATTGCTCACAGACTGCTACAGCGAGTAGATGCGGTGTTGCAGACCAAGTCTGAGCAGCCTGTGTCGTGGCATGACCCTGATGGAACCATAAATCTCAGACGCTTTGTTGACATTGTTAACAAGCCGGAAAATCAGGCGCTGAGGGTTACTTTGTTCAAGCTCAAAGATGCTGCAATCATGGACGATGACCAACAGCTGCAGCACTTGCTGTTGTGTCGCAGCCCAGGAGTCATGTGTGCGATAGCCGCTGCGCTACCACACATATTTCTAGACGGTCCCCCACCAATTGCATCAAGCAAAGTCGTTCTACCTCAAGAGACGCTGGAAATTGACATGCAGGGACGCATGGACATCGCAGGCGATGGCAATTTCGCATACATTGACCTTGGGGAGGTCAAAAGACAGCTTGAATATGCGGATGCTGTGAAACAGCTTGGGATTAGGCTGGCCACCATAGGGTGGTTTGTCCAGGTCTGTTGTAATGTGCACAACCAAGATATGCGTCTAGTTGGCCGCTTGATTGTTCCCAAGAGCAGTCTGGGAGCAAGTTTGTTGGCATCTGACCAAAGGGAGAGGGCTGCACGTGAATGGAATTATAGCTTGTACGTCCATGGCTTTTGACATATGAATGCTTTCAAGAAGTGGAAAACAACTGGCCTGAAAGCAGGGCTGGAACACGTGTTCAAAGTGTGTTGTCAGCTTTGAAAGTCGTATACATGTGAAGGGAGTGTTGTTGTGGGTTGTTGCACACAGTCCTAGTCAGCACTTTCATCATCAATACGACTCGAACAGTTTGTTTGTCAAAATAGATATGTTTCATGAACATACAGCTTGGCCCCTGCCATGGCTCCACACCAGTCTGGGCATAACTACTTGGTGGCATTGAATAGGTTCAGCTCATGAGAGGGTACAGTTTCCCCTTGAAGCTTGTGTGTCATGCTGTGATGCTGTTTTTGCTGGCCAACTATGGTCTCTTGCGCCAACCTAGCTAGCGCATTGAATGTCCTCCTCCTTTTGATCTTTGTACATTGATGAGTTCACTTTGCGAAAGTTTGCATTGTTAGATCAGGTGTTCTTCATTTGGTTCGCTCTGCTCATATGCAGTTTTCTTCTGCAATCTCTAGGCTTTTATGTGTATAATATTGCTCAGCTCTGCCAGCACTTCTATTGAAAAGCATATTTTGAGTGCTTCACAATGTAAGCGTGAGATGAAACATGGTGCTGACACTTTCTTGGTAATGGTCAGTTCAGTAGTTGCTGAGTCTGTACCTGCTACTGAAACTGATCCTGTCGATGCGAATGTACATGCTGATGTAACACCTCTCTCTATTGGCATTGATGCAACAAGACATGAATTTGTTGATATTTTCAGAGAGCCTTCTGGCCTGCCACCTGACAGAGGCATTGAGCATGTCATACCATTAGAGGATAATTCTCAGCCACCATTTAAAAGGATGTATCGGTTGTCACCTGCTGAGCTCGTTGAAATAAAGCGACAAGTCACTGAACTGCTGCAGAAGCAACTCATTAAGCAACTCATTGAGCTTTCTGTCAGTCCTTCTGGAGCACCTATACTGTTTGTGTTGAAGAAAACTGGTGAGTTGCAAACGGTCATTGACTATCGAGCTCTCAACAAAATGACTGTCAAAAACCGCTATCCATTGCCTCGTATTGATGACCTGTTTGACAAGCTGCAAGGTTCTCAGTTCTTCACCAGCTTAGATGCAGCTTCTGGCTTTCATCAAATCTTGCTGCAAGAATCTGATCGCCCTAAAACAGCTTTCAGGACACCGTTTGGGCACTATCAGTTCTGTGTGTTGCCCTTTGGCCTCACAAATGCACCTGCAACATTCCAGGCTGCTATGAACAAAGTATTCAATCCTAACAAATATGAGGCTGACGGCACTATCAACCCTCTCTCTGAGCTATCTGACTTTGTTCTGGTGTTTATTGACGATATCCTTATATTCAGTAAATCTGCTGAGGAACATCTCAAGCATGTGCGCAAGGTCATGCAGGTTCTGCGTGAGCACAAAATCCTGATCAAGGCATCTAAATGCACATGGGGACAGGAGGAGCTGCCTTACTTGGGCCATATTGTGAGCAAGGATGGTATTAAGGTTGACCCCAAAAAGGTCCAAGCGGTCTCGGACTGGCCTGAACCTCAGAACCTCACTGAACTGCAACAGTTTCTTGGTCTCACCAACTTCTTCAGGAAGTACGTACAAGGCTAGTCCAACCTTACTATGCCCCTCACTGGGCTGCTCAAGAAGCAAGTAACATTTACCTGGGTTACTGCTTGTGGTAAATCCTTTGCAGGTTTGAAGAAACTATTGACTACTGCTCCTTGCCTGGCACTTCCGGATACCTCAGAGGGCGCTGCTACCTATGACCTGGTGTGTGATGCTTCTGGCTTTGGACTGGGTGCTGTTCTCATCCAACAAGGTAGGCCCATAGCCTTCTGGTCTAGGAAAATGATACCTGCTCAGACAAATTATCACATCACCGAGCAAGAGCTACTAGCTGTTGTTGAGGCATTGAAAACGTTCAGGTGCTATGTAGATGGTGTGCACTTCAACTTGATCACTGATCACAAACCCAATACCTTTC
>JAABUP010004679.1_pt1 | contig 22000 bp, 34 predicted proteins | sample 5559201 | NCBI WGS metagenome assembly JAABUP01 (sample SAMN10711887, study PRJNA513373) | rock metagenome | isolation source: Antarctica rocks | place: Antarctica | reverse complement strand
ACATATCAGGCAGCACGCACCAAGCCTATGCATTCATGTGCTTCTCTGTCTGTAGTTCTGCTACGACCCTATAGGTAGAGAAGGACAAAAATGCATGGGCCTGGTGCGTGCTGCCTGATATGTTGCACACTAGCTCCTGCTGTAGTGTCAGCTCGGCTGTCGGCAGGGCACCTGCATTGTGCTTTGATCCTGTTGACAGCCAAGCTGCCATTACAGCATTTCCTGTCCCCAACATTTCCTGTCCCCAACATTTCCTGTCCCCAACAAATCAGGCAACACGCATCAAGCCTTTGTGCTCATGTGCTTCTCCACCCATAGACCTGCTGTGATCTTGCTGCAATGCAGGTGCCCTCCTGACAGCCGAGCTGGCATCACAGCATTTTTTGTCTGCATCATATCAGGCAGCACTCACCAACCCTTTGTGCTCGTGTGCCTCTTTGCCTGCTATGATTCTGCTGTATTGCAGGTACTCTGCTGACAGCCGAGCTGGCATTACAGCATGGCTTAGCCTGCAACACAGCGGGAGGGACGCACCACGCCTTCCCATCCTTTGGGTCCGGCTTCTGCATCCTGAATGATCTGGCTGTCACGGCTGAGGTGCTGCTGCACAGAAAGGCTGTGGACAGGGTACTCATTCTGGACCTGGATGTTCATCAGGTAATGTGACAAGACTAGCAGAAGCAGAATGGCTGTTGGTGCCAAATGATAGGATGTTCATTGTGTTACCATATGTGATACCAATGGTCACCAACTCAGCTGCTCGCCCTTGAGACATCGTGTGTATACATATGCATATGTGCTGTATATGTATATCAAAATTATGTACAAATGTGTATATAAACTCTTTGTATGTGTGTCTGTAGTATTCACACGTTATCTCTCTCGTTACATAGTCTCTTTACATAGATTCTTTTTCTCATACAGCACATATGCGCAATGTATTTACACTCATATATGTAATACACATATATATATTTGATGCACAAAGTGTATATATATACACTTTGTGCATCAAATGCATCATTTTCACTGATCTATACTCTGCATCTGGCAGTGACACATGTCACAGCCAAAAGATGCTAAGAGTACATCTACAAGCTGCAGTTAGTTTCACACCGACTTGTTGTCTCTTGTGCCTGCATCACATTGCTGCTCAGCAAGCACTCACCATGGGCAATTTTTCAACTGTCCGAAGAATGTGCATTGCTACATGCTTTGGTCCCAGACTGCATGACCAAAACAGTCAATAGTGACATCATCAACAACAACAGCTTGGCGAGACAACCAGCAGCATGACCTCTTTCTCTACGGAATTCTGGTATCCACGGCATCTGTCCATGCAGGGAGATGGCACTGCTTTCATATTTCAGGACAGGAAAGATGTTTTCACCTTGAGCATGCACGCCGCCAACAACTTTCCAGCACGCAAGCAGAAGAGCACACTGGACGTGCCTTTGCCAGATGGCATGGAGGATGAGGACTACCTCAGGTAATGCAGGTGCCTTCCTTGTCAGCTGCCGGCTTCATGCACAGCTGCTGTCATCACAAGATGTGCTGACAGTGCTGATTGGTGCTCCTAGAGCTTGGCATCTGTACAGCTTGCTGTTATGACAGTCCAACATGCAGCGTGATGTGAAAACACAAACACTTGTATCATTGATCAGCATCAGTAGAAGCTGTCCTCTAACTGCAGCCATTACAGTATGATGAATTGTGCAGAAGCTGCAGAGCATGTTATTGGCTGATGTTTCTAGCTTCCAGCTGTTGTCTAGCTGCTGTCATAACGGCTTGGTTAGTAACATGAGAGCCACTGAGCACAATCATGTCATTCACTTGCACCATCAGCTTCCTGTTATGTGCAACAACATTGGTGATGCAGGTACTTTCAAAGACACATGTCCAGAAAGTTACTATGTACACCGAGTTTTGTGTGCATCACATGCAATTCACAAGTCTGAATCTGTGACGCAGGTGCAGGTCTGAAATGCAACTTTGCTTGACATTGTATGGTGCTTAGTACATGGAGGGAAGGGGGCAGAAGTGATGACACAAGTCCTGCAATTTTGCAGTGTGTGATGTGTGTGCATAACACCATTGCCTGTTGACAACAAAGTCTCACCGCATTACATGGCATCATATGGCATTGGTGATCAGCACTTTTGACAGAAGTCATGTGTTTCTTCTGCAGGACAGTGGCAGAGGTCGTGTCAGGGGTCCTGCAGGACTTCCGGCCAGACCTGGTGCTGTATGATGGTGGGGTGGACCCTCACGCTGATGACAAGCTTGGCCGGCTGAAGCTGACAGACAATGGACTCATGCGGCGTGAAATGCAGGTAGTTAATGGAAGAATAGAAACAAACAACCCGCTGCCATTTGGCCATTCAGTGTAGAGAAACCCAAAATACTTAGTTTTTAGGTCTTTGCAACTCCACTGACCTCAGGGCATCCTTGTGCATGGTGCAAGTCTGGATATGACTCAATTTTTGGCAATTTATGATTTGCAGCACTTCTTGCGCTGAGCATCGAGCTTTTTGGACTGTGAATATCTGGAACACATCAGCTGCTATGCAGACATTTTTTTCTTGCTGATCTGGCTTAGGCCTCATGGAACACAAATATGGATGTGTGTGCTCACAGAGGTGACCATATGACACACATGTACAGAAGGCTACGCAGTTTAGGCATGTATGGTAGGCAGCCAACAAAAATCACTCGCTCAACATGGGAAATATCCAGCACACAGAGCCACGGAGCGCTGGTGTCACTTCATATGTGTACATGTTGTTTGTAGCTTGCGAAGTGGTACACTTAGTACTAAAAACTGGACCTCACACAGGGAAGTATTCAGGATGGTACTTACCTGACTTTAGGGGAGGACATTTGTCTGATGAATGAACGAGTGAATGATTGAGTGACAAAAGTACAGATTAGTCAAGCTATGGCCTTGCAGGTGTTGGACAGTGTGATGGCTGCTGGTATCCCAATTGCTGGCAACATTGGCGGAGGGTACCATTCTCATCTCACAGTGCTGGCAAGACGACACTGCCTGCTTCACTGGGCAGCAGCACAGATGTTTGTTGATTACAAGCTGTGACAGCGTCTCACATGTGGCACTAGCTTGCGCAAGCCTTTTTGGTGGGTGCTAGGCAGCAATTGACAGGTACAATCTTGTGAATTGGCGGTTGCTCCCACTCTGCACGTGTACGCAGCAAAGGAACAAATATTGCCCTGGCTTGGTGCCTTCCATCATTGGATCAATGCATGAATTTGCACGGAACAGATGAGTGCCATGTGCAGAAAACCCTGCGAGGGGGCGACATATACAGGTGTGTAATGTAACTTTGCTAATATCATGAGATTGATCACTTCACATTAGTGGCTTGCTCATGTTGGCCAGCTTCAGCCATTGCTTTTGCACCTGCAGAATGCTGCGCACAACAGCACAATATACAACTCACTGCTATTTGCTAGGACCAGCTGTACTACTTGCTGGCAGGGCATCACCAAAATAGAGCTGGCAGCATTGCAAACATTGCCAATGTTGCATTGCTAAGACAATGCACAGATGCTGCATGTTATCCAGCATGCTCCCAACAGTTGGCATGTACTTCCCAGGTGTTCAAGTGCTTCACTCTGATTGCATGTGATTGCAATGTTTCACACACTGGCTGAGGATACAATTGAAACTGGTACAGTACAGGGGCAACATTGGCAGGTTGCTGTCAGAAAATCACAACAGAACAGCTGAGAACAAATGTGTCCAAAATTGCGCCTCTGTGCCCTTACTACGGTAAGCAGCACAGGGCAGTAAGGGGCTGGCGGAGGAAAGTGATTGATGCTGCAGTCCCCTTGTCATAAGGGTTCTGCTGGCATACCGAGCTCTGGTGTACAGATTATGTACATACAGGCCGACACAGTGGCCCGAACTTGGCCGCACAAGCAACCCTTTGTTCACGCTGCAACTATAAGTGCTATTGACGCCTATTTCTTGCCGCCGAACGTGAGACCTCCCCCTGCCTTAGCCTCCTTCTTAGCTTTGTCAGCTGCTCTCTTCTCATCCTTGGCCTTGCCGCCCTTTGGCTTGTTTTTCTCGGACTTGGCGCTGGGCTTTGGTTTAAAAGGTTCTTTGGGGGGCATTGCTGCTTCTGCGATGCAACAGACAGCTGAGTCATCTTCGAGACAGGTAACATTGATCTGACTGGCCTGTTGCGTCTATCTTAACAAAAACTCACCTGAAGCTTGGTTGAAGGTCTGTGCCTGCTCTTCCGCGCCTCGACTGCTCAGCGAAGTACTCGCTCTTCACTAGACTTTTTAGTCTGTACAGTCACGCGCCTCCACTGAGTGCTTACCACTTATCTTGAGCGTCTTCTTCACCCATGAACTTGTTTTGACTTGACTCAGCCAACTATACGGTCAGTGATTCCCCGCTGTGCACCATGCCTGACTGCCTGAAGACCCTGTGCGCAATTGCATACAGCTCTACGGGTTCAGCAGTCCTTGTGCTAATCCGTTGCGGCTGGTCAACATCACTGATCTCCTCACATGCCGGTCGGGAATTGCTCCCATAGCGTTCTCATTTATCAGCCAATGCGGTCTGCGCTCAACCAGATACTTGTAACCGTCTCATGCGAGCTTTCAAGATCGAATATGCAGCACAGGACCGCGATATGAGCCAGTGACATTATCAATATATGGCATTCGCTTTGACGAACAGGAGCAAGAACTCTTCGTGATTGACGCAGGCAGCAGCATCGAGGTTTGAGTGTAACCTATGAGCTGCACAGTTGCCAGTCAACTTGTCGCTTTCAAGCCCAAGTGCTTGCTGGATTCAATTCTGCTTCACTGCAATTTTGTGCTAAACTGCTCAGCTCCAGCAGGAGCATCAGCTGCCATGTCGAGTGTGAACTTTCCATTCACTGCAAACCTCGTTGTATCTACTGTCATCTTCAACTTGCCTTCACCATGTATAGATGTCACTGTATATACATGCTGAGCATTGATAAAATGCAGAGAAGTACTTGAGAACATGCACTTGGAAAACACATGGGAACATCTGCAAGCCAATGATCTGGACTACATGCAGATACTGAACAATGGCAAACTTCTGGGTTTAGCATGCTAGGTACACTAAACCAATCATAAATACACCAAAGCCAGTGCTTTGGCGCCAGCACACTGCAGGACCTGTCAGAAAATGCAAAATCTAAAGCCTGGCAGATCACTAAGTTGACTAAATTTTGCACATGCATGCATTTACAAGACAGACATGACTTTATTGATTTGTTGTAGAGGCAGGACTGTCTGGATCAATCAGATGTTCTTGGTCATCTCATGTGATAAATATGCTCAATTTGGCTCATCCTATGATGCCTTGATTGCTTGCCGCATTGTCAATGCCTGCTATAGGTGTATAGTCACCAGAAACGGATCCACCAGAGCCTGTGGACAAACCCTGCAAGCATCCAACGACTAAACATCTTGCAACACATAGACATCTGGACATGACAATACAACGCACACAACCATTTGCAATGTACACCACAGAGCTGTATTTTGTGCACTTGCTTGCAAGGCCTTATAGGGAGGTCCAGAACACAGCCTCTACAAGGTTTTGTCAGACCCTCAGCCTATTGATTGACCCACAGGTGTATTGTCTGACCCCATCCCACTAGGTGCGCTAGGTGTGTTGCTTGTAGGTGTGTTGCTTGTAAGAGTACTACTCCCAGGAATGTTGCCCAGTGCACGTGGAGATGGATATAATGATCCGCCACCACTCAGAGCATCCTGCAGGCTAGCCAAACCGCCATTCCCGCCAGAATCTGAACCAGAGGGCGAAGAGGGGCTTCCAGGGGGCCTGGGTGGGGATTGAAGATCTTCTGTACTAGGCGGAGGCGGAGATGCTCTGCCATCGCCGGATGGCGGCGGCGGTGAGCTGGTGGGAAATGGGTTACTGCTCAATACAGGATTGAGTGAAATGGGACTGCTAGATGAGCTGCTTGAGGGGCTGCTTAAAGGACTTCCTGAGTAGCTTCCACTGGTGCTTCCAGTACTGCTGCCGCTGTTGCAGGTAGATATGACTGTTGAAACACTGACAAATGCATCCACCTCTGAGGCCAAGGTGGAACTGCAGGCAAGTGACACATGGTCTTAGTCAGCATGACTGGTCCTGATGAACTGCTTGCAGCAGTGCATCTCTTGAGTGTGTATCTAACACATGCACTGCAGCACAGCAGTGAAGACACATTTAAGCATGCAAGCAATCTCTATTCAACAAGCGGTTCACTTACTATACCAACAAACACATAACAGAGCTGTATTGGGTGTAAATGACTCAGATGCAGACGACTCAAACACAGACAACACCTGGAGGCGTTGGCAGCAATGGCACTTATCTACAACAACATACAGGCAACACTTGTAACACTAATGAGCATACAATAGGCATTCCAAGTGACTTGGACAGACATGACAGCAAGTTACACAGCAAGATTGTAAACTATTGCTGGAGTTTAATCATGCAGCCAGCCTAGCAATTGCCACGCCATTATTGCTCCAGTGTGAGACTGGTCAGATGACGACTAAAAGTGCTGGACTACTCACCATGCACAGCTGACAAAGTTAGTCCATGCAGATGTGCCAGGCGTTGGCAGCTCGGAGCAGCATCCGCCTGCAGAAGCCCACATCATTTTTTTCAAGCTTGGGCAGACCTTCAATTTTTGGCTTGCTGACTCTGTGAAGCTCTTTGCAGGACCTTATAAATCTGAACAGTTCATGAAAATGGCTGTATGTGCTGGTAACGCCATAGACACTGGCAATGCTCTACTTGACAAAACTACATATGAATAGCGGTGCCATGCTTGCAGCATTACCTTTGCTATGCTGTACAAGGGTGCATTTTTTTCCTCCTCGTAAGTGTGCAGTATACTACGTAGCCGTTTGAGGGAGGAAACACCAAATGCAGGCACAGTAATGCTTGGCAAGAAGCGGTCAGGGCAGTAAGTTGGCATTATTCACCTTGACCAGCTGAAGGAGGGGTCACTGTGCTGCACTGTGACACCAGAACATTCCTCCAATTGTCCACATCACTTTCATCGACACTCTTGCAAGTATTGCTGGCTGTATCTGTGAAAACAATCCATCCCTGAGTTGTTGGCCTTTGCAGCAGCAAAATTGACTCTAAAGAAGACAAAGCTTGCAATGCATTGTAGCAGACAGCTAGTGCTTCTTCCCCCAACATGTGAGGCAAGTTTGTGCAAAGCAACTATTGTTTAACAAGTGTCACATGGACCAATCACAAACCAGTCAATACGTGCAGCAGGTTGACATAAAGCTTACTTGAATCAGGACAACTAGCCTGTCTCAGTCGTCTAGAGTGGGACCAGCTCAAGCTGTTGTATAAGTCAGAACCAATCTGCTGCTGCTGCTGACTGTCTATGGGGTACTGTCTTGCACTAACTGAGCTAAAGCTGAGAAGTGCAAAAGCTGTCAGAGCAAGGCTCGCATGCACAGAACGGCGGGCTTTTCTAGAATGCTGAACATCACTCGAGTCTGCAGCAGCTGATCGGGTCCGCCCAGCAACAGTGGCGATCTGCGTCATGCAACGGCACAAAGACTGACACGAGGCCTCTCTGTGTGAGGTGCTGTGCCTGTGCAGGCGAGGGCTGACGGGTCTTGAAGAAACACTTGCAAGTACGATGAGGCTGATTGTCACAATCGATGGATGCCGCAGCTGACTTTGCCGTTCTAGCAAAGCAACGTGATACTACCAGCTAGTGCGGTACACGACACGCGGACGATGCGGGTGGCGTCACAAGCTTGCCTGCTACCCCAGTAGCTGAAACCTTGAGGCAACCGCTGGAGGCGGTGATTGCAGGATTATGCTTCAGGGATGACGATGATAGCAAGTGCTGCTGATTTTGACGGATGTCTGCAGGGCGACTGCAACGTGCCCAGGCATTCTACCGATTGTTCGCGTACGACAGCTGGCCCGGCTATGCTTCGGCTGTGAAAATCATTTCCGTCCTTTGATTTTGTCCACGTGGGCTTAGCAGCCGCTACGTGTCGAATGCACACTGGACTGGACAAGCTCCGCTGCTGCATGGCCAGAGCCGCCTATTTGCTGGCTGTGTTTGGAGTCGACATGCTTATGCACCGCCGCTGCTGCAGCTTGCCAGCTGGCTCTGCCGTACTGCCCAAAGTCTTTGCAATATGGTGGCTTGTCTCTATCAGGATCAACGCAGCCACGCCAAGGCAACCGTTGTAGATTTTATTCCATTCGGTGCTTTTTACACAAGGCAATTCATTTGCAGCATACGTTTGTCCGTGCGTTGACCCCTCAAAATGAGTTCCAGGCTATCTGATTGTCAAGGAAAGTGCACGACCAATGTCACTTCACGTATCTCGCTTTACTTTGGCCCGCCATTTGTGTATTGGCATAGCTTCAAGCTGAGGCAATGTTCGGCTAAAATGCCAACCCAACAGTGCACCTATGACAATCATGCCAAACGACAAAGGGTAAAAGCCATCGCGAAGGGTGACACATTGGCCACCAGCTTCCCCACACGCATGTGCATTGCTGCCTTCATTTCTGCTGCCAGTGCAGGCAATGTGACTCAGCATCTGCTCACTTTCTGTAGCGGTCATGCACGTGTGGACAGTGAAGAAGTCCATGAAGGCAAAGACAGCCAGCTTGGGTAGAGTCACCCCTGCAGTGCAGACAGAATGTGTGTGATTTGCGGTGACTCAAAACAAACTCTGAAGCGCAATCCCAAGAGATTGTGTTTGAGCAGAAGCTCGTGAAACATGCCTGAGGGTGCAATGAAGTGTGGTGCCTGGTAGAGGGCACGTTATATTTTAATGGACTTGGGAGTGCACCCAGCACTGTTCAAGGTAGTTTCCTTTGCTACTGTGCTTTGACAAAGTCAAGTCATGCAGTGCTGCTGACAACATTGAGTGCTAGCAGCAGCTAGGTCAAGCATATTGAGGGGGTCCAAATGATGATTTGACAGAAGTATAGAGATCAGGTCCATGGATGTAACCCAGCATGACAAACCCATTTCGATGTCGAGCTGGAGTGCATACGACAAAAGCTTGTGGATAATAGATTTTTCAAATTGTGGGGTATAGGCATAAAGAAGCTGCCTGTTGCATCAAGAGGGACTTTGCAGTCGTCCTGGATGAGGGGACAGGGGACTCACCCATGTTGGCTATGGTGTTCAGCAAGGTCAGGTACGCTCCTCCCATACCCGGGTCACTGATGCGGTTGAAGAAGCTGCCCATTGCCGTGAACATGAGCGTGGACGTGAAGGAGGTCAACAGGCCACAGACTGCCAGCATCAGGAAAGGCTTGGGGTGAGACAACAAGGATGACGCTCCAGATGGGAAATAGTACACCTGCAATGCACACAGCAATCTCAGGCAGTCACTGCGAATTTGGTTTTCATGCTTTTTTAGTGGGGGGCCTGGTGAGGCCACTAAACCCTAGACCCCAAACCATACATCCTAAACTTAGAGGCAAGAAGTCATGTTTGTTCTCTCCGGCAGTGACAGAAGTAGCCTCCTGACAGCTGCAGCCAGTACTTTCTGAGTGGGGCCAGGAAGGCCACAGGGCATCAATAGCAGGAAGGGCCGAGATGGGACAGTAGCAAAAGATGAAGGATCATATGGCAAATAAGGGACCTGCCAAACAAACATGATATAGAGACAAAACATCTACCATGCAGACAGTCACTGTGACTGCTGAGATGAAACAGATGCAGAAGGCAATCATTGGCATCACCTTCCTGGTTGATGTTTTGGCACCTTTGAGTCAGGTCAACAAGCTATAAGTTGTCAGCAGCAGGAAGGGCTTGGGATAGAGAGGTAAGTGCTGAGACATCAGACGGCAAACCTGACTAAGGCTCTTTCAGAAGGACTGCACTCGCAAAAAACATGCAAATACAGCAGCAAGGCAGTTCAAGGAACAGGGACTCACCACGAGGGTCACAGCAGCAGCCATGACTAATCTGATCTTGTAGCCCAGCATGAAGGGTGCAAAGGGGGTGGGGCTGGAGGCCCACCGCCCCGCCAGGACTGCTGATGCCAGCTCACAGGGGAACTCTAACAGCACCAGGCCTGCCAGGGCCTCTTTGGAAACGCCCTTCTCTAATAGTTTCAGAGGGGCTGCTTGTTCTGCTGGCAACATCCCTAGCCTGCGTGAAAATCTCAGATGCTTTTAGAGACCATGGTGGTCCATTCAGGGTTTAGTAGTCAAGAGAAATGTTTGCCTGAAATGTAACTGATCGTTGTCACCTCTGCTTTGATGCAATTGCATGATAGATAGGGCATCTCCAAGTGAAATTGTCTCTGATATATGGAACATGGACGAAGCTGCTTGCTCTGCTGGTAGCATATTGTTGCAGATGCGATCAATAGAGTTTAATGGGATGATGCAATGGGTTGATGCAATGGGTTGATTCAATGGGATGACTCAATGAGATGATTCAATGAGACTCAATTGTATCATCAAAGTGACATCAGCTTGCTCTGTTGCTGCTGACACATCTAGCAAGAAGCCCCAACCAGTGGCAGTTCTGGCAGCGGCGTTGTTGCATTGCTTGACAGCCTTGATAAGCTGTTAGCTCTCCTGGACTTGCTGGTGTAGTAATGCAGTAGTCAATGGCACTTGACATGGCTGCCTAGCTTGCTGATCATGGCGTTAGCTACGCTGAAGGCAAGCACGACAACAGCAGAGCGTCTGAAAGCTGACATCTGGTGGAAGAGGTCAAATGATGTGCATCCAAGGCAACTGAGGCAACACCCAATTGTGATAACCTGGAGCATGACAGAACATTACCTGAACGTGACTAAGACCACAGCAAAACGTCTGACAGCTGGCAGTTTGACCACTTCCCAGAGCTGCCTATAGGCCTCCCTTATGCTGACGGTCTCCTCTGGATTCTTCACATCTGTCTCCACTGCTGCAGCACAGTAACAAACGTGAAGCCACATGTTCAATAAGCAGAGTGTTGTGCTGTGATCTCAGGCAACTGCACTCATTTTGTTGTTTTGACAAAAAACAAAATCAGAGGACGGCAGCTTTCCAAAACAGAAAAGAAAGAGAGTTTGCCACTTGCGCTGTTGTGCTGAAGCATTGTGGCCAAATGTCTGATCCGCATAGACCCCTTCCCCTTCCCCCTCCCCCCCGGCCCCGACAATGGTGTTGACCTCTCACAAGAACATGCTCAAAGAGCCTCAGTGACTGCAGAAAGGTTAAGCCTGGTGGTATTCATTTTGTGCATGGATGCCTAGCAGCAGTGACTGTGTACATGGGCAGTGTTGCATGAGCAGTGTGACATGTGGCATGTCTTGAGCCAGGCATGACTGAAAGAGAGGTAGCAAGCTTGGTTGTGTTGAGCCATGCACCTCTTAACAGTCATGTGGGCTCAGGGCATGCACACACTCACAGCAGACCTAAGATATCCCCCTAAAGTAACACTGCCTGATACTAGACCCCAGGCGTTTCTGAGTTTAGACTCATACTGCGTAACAGGCGTTCCTGTAGAGATAGTGGTGTTTCTGTATCCCCAAGAGCAACCTGTCTCCATCCACAGGATAGGTAACTTTGTGTGCATACAACTCAGCAGCCACTCTGTAGCTCAAGGCCAGCTTGCATGCATGATGATCATATCTCTCACGCATATGACACTGGAGGTAGGTATCCCAATACTCTGTAAGTCCTAACCCAAAAACATTATATCTTATGCATATGACACTGGATGTAGGCATAGTTTTCCCAATGACTCTGTTGCAAGGAACAGACTGCGTATCAGTTTGTGCATAGCAACTTGCCTATAAGCACAAGTACCGATAAGCATACTGCATGCATAGGCATGAGTTGACTAGCTGACCTCTGATGCAACAGCAGGCAATGGACCCCTCAGCTGCAACTTTGTGTGTACACTTGAGAAACCAACAGCTGTGTGCACAGCATGACTGACTGTGAACACAAACACACCATTGTGGTGTAAACAAAAAACATGTGAGAGAAACGCTGAGTCTGCAAAATGCTGGCCACAAACCATGGCACAACTCTGCGACCACATCTTACTTTGGGACAAGGTAGAAAATTTGCACAGAAGGGCAGAGCAGCGCACCTGCAGGCTGAAAATTGGTCTCATGCTTGAATACGGCAATCAAAACAGTGACCGCCACAAAAAACCAGCCCCAGAACTTCAAGTAGCCTGCCAGCGGCAGAATGCCCTCCTCGTACGGAACAGCCCTTAGGTAGTTGTTGCAGAAATCGGCATCATTCAGCGCTAGAAAGGCTGTGAAAGATGTGAAGTAGCCGATGTTCATGCCAAGGGTCTGGCATGTTGAAGCGTACCTGTACATCACATGCTTCAAGTCCAGAGGTTTTCTCTGTTGGGTAGTCGCCAGTTTTCATTGAGGTCAAAAAGAGTGAGGTATGCAGAAGAATGACCTGCACCTGCCTGTATGCAAGCAGACGAATGTGCAGACAGACCAGCATGAAAGCAAGTGCGAGACCATGCAATCGTACATCACACATGCCATTGTGCGTATCATAGCAGGTGTGTTGGACGGACGGACGGACAGACAGACAGACAGACAGACAGACAGACAGACAGACAGACAGACAGACAGACAGACAGAAAGACAGACAGACGGACGAGGCAGGTTTTCGGTACAAAAGCTTACCCTACATTATTTCTGGCCAGCAGTGTGAGCGCCCAGCCATCCACAGCAATGTCTTGCGTGGCTGCCATGAGCACCAGCAAGAAGAAAAGTGCTGTGATTGACACCACATCTGCACTCTCCACCCTGCATTGCAAGCTCCTCAAAATCAGCATTGCCAGCAATATAGTGAGTACCAGCAACAAGAAGAGTGCTGTGGTTGATACCAGATATACACAAGAGATCCATAAAAACAAAAACGTCAGCAGTATCTTGTGTGGCTACAACATGCATGATTAAGGAGAACAGGGCAGTGGTCGACACCATACTGCATCCTTGATCCTGCATGCATGCACAGGTGTAATATGATCTATCCAAGCTGATTCACATGCAATGATGTCATGTGTTCAGTGCTTGTAACAGATGCACAGGGCTGTCTTTTACGCCGGGGCTACATCTTCCACCCCTGCGTGAACAAAAGTAACAGGCAGCTCTACAGGCTCTTAAGGCTGTCCACAGGCGTATTTAATGTCCTGACTGACATCAGCCAGACTTTCTGTGTGCAAACAATAGTGCTGTGTGCTATTGACAAGCCAAAAGACACCTTAGCTGAGCTGAGCACAGATCTCCCAAACCTGTCTTAAATCTATGCCGAACATTGACCGGGATGTATGTATACACATGTTGCAGCTGATGAACAGGTGGTATGTGCCTACCTTCCAGCTAGCCATGTAGCACTAGTCAGCAGAATGACAGAGCTGCTAAGCTGAATGGGGACGACCCAAGATTTTCGCCTGCCAAACGCGAGGCTGTAAATGCTGTCCACAATTGGGCTCCACAGCAACTTGAAGGAGTAAGGGTATGAGGCCACTGAGAATATGCCTATCTGAGTGTACGATGCTTTACTTTGTAGCAAGAATGGCCTGCAGTCATGGGCACCCTTCTGCAACAGCTGTGATAGTGCTTACAGGTGCAATACTGCATGCAGGCACTGGCTTGTTGGTGAATGCCATTGACACATTTGCTTGCATGTTGCCAAATGACACCTTCACACCAACCTGATTATAATTTCATGTTCAACGCAACTAAAATTATGCATCGACACGCCGAGCTGCAGTATCTCTGGCAATTGATGGTGATGCCCAGCTTCAATTCAGGTGCAAAGCAGGCGTCATAAGTGCTGCACTCAGCATGCAGTTCGCGCTTACATGGCGCCCATTGTCAGCCCAAGCGGGACGCCTTGCATCATATATAGCAACACCAGGACAAGCATGTTTGGTGTATCTTGGAGCAACGTCCGATCCTGCAAAACAATCCCACAAGTGCCAAACTAAGCAAGAAAATCAAGGCTCGAGCAACAGCGCAACCAGTGCCAGCTGGTGTGAATGGTTCATGGCTTTGAATGAATGTGTGCCTCACTTACAAGGCTGTTGAAAGACATACCTGCTTGCTTGGCTTACGGCTGTTTGTGTGCTGGTGGGGGTTATCAAGACCAGTCGGTAGATATATCGCATTGTTCCCCTCTTCGAGCTCATTCAGCTCGGTAGCACGCTTTCTCATATTGCTGGCAGACAGAGTTGTCACTTTGTAGCGTCCGAGGGATCTTGATGAACACTACATGCCCGAGGACGAGCTGAAAAGACTAGTCCATTTGCCAGGCCAATCACTACGCTACAATTCCCGACCTAGTGCCACCTTACTTCCTCAGTTGACTTGACGAGCTGTCGGAGATGAAGTTAGGTCAGGTCAGTTGTCCACTTTTCAATCTCGTTTGCATGCGGCGCAGCACTGAGCAAAAATCTATGTGCTTTTGACGTGCATTTCAGTAAGCGAATCGTCAAAAGCGCTTGACTTTGGGACCTTGTGACGAATAGCTTGTGGCGGAAGGGAAGGGAACCCTGTCAGCTCGAAGCCCTAAGAACCTGCTTGCGAACCTGGCCATGTCCCTAGCTTACTGCAGGCGCAGTTTCAGAGCATGCTTTAACATCTCAATGCTGTCACGTCGACCAGGTTGCGTCAGACAAGGGCTGGGTTTTTGCGTTAATGCATACAATTGGCTGAAATGATTTGACGGCCTGCCAAATGAACACGGTGCAGTGGGAACAGCTTGCGAGTGGTCTTGGTCTCGTTAACAGGCTACAGCCTCGGCCAATGACATCTAATGTTGCGGGCTCATCTGTGACACGTAGTACAAAAGCCTCATAGATTACACTGGAACTGTGCAAGCACTCTGCAATTCTCAGCAGCTTTCGACTTCAGCATTTCTACATGACAGCCTAACACAACCTTTGCTTGACTGCATGCTGTATCTGACACAATATCTCTATCATCCAGGCACTTTACCAAGCTCTGCAAATCAGTGTATCCTTGGGAACGTGTATCTGAGATCCAATCTATCAAGGAAGCACTCTGCAGTGCAACATAGTGCACAGTCCTTCGGGTATTTTTGCCAAAAGCTCTGTTTTTGGCATAGAGCGGCATTAGTTGACTTTGTTGCATGCCAGCAGTTGTGCTAGCTGTTGAGCAAAGTTGTCTTGTACATCCTGCACTCTGCACAAGGAAATTTGTGGTCAAGCTCTTGCCATATGACACTGCAGTGCTGCAGAAACCTCAACCACACTCACAATGTCAGGTTTTAGCTCAGGGGTAATCCTTCTGTGAATTATGGCAGGGAACACTTGCCACATGACAATTCTACTGGTTGCGACGCACACCAGCAGGCATGTAGGACTTTTTTTGTTTCACATGAAGGCTCACCTTGTTAGCATGGATGTGCTGGACCTGATTGCTGCAACACAGCTGCCGCAGTTCTTCTCCAGGCTCTTCACATCTGATTCCCACTCAGCCTGGCATCGCACAAAGCAATTGATGTGTGGCTGTACTTTTTGACAAATGCCAGCAGCAGAGCAACAACTCTCCAGCTGCAAAAATTAAACCCACTCCATTCCATGGTGCACACCAGTCAAATATGCAGCTTTGAAAATGAGTGCAATTTGGGAAGCGGTGGATGGACATACCAAACACACAGGTGCAGGTCATGCAATGTAGTCAACAGGATCTGCAGTACCTCTACAAAGTCTAGCAGCTTGTCTGCATCTTCAAGCTGCTTACAGGAGTCCTGGTAGTCTGCCTGCATCATTGAACTGGTGTCAACACATTCTATCCATGCTATAGATGTAATCAAGACCTGCTCTGCCCTGTTGTCATGCCTACGAGAATGCTCATGGTGTGGATGCTGCTAGTTCAGCCATGCAACACGCTGGGCAAAACTGTGTTGATCAAAGGTAGCAGAAGTCTTGATAGAGGCGTATGGTTGCAACTGATGATGGACAGGCTGACACTTGCCTTGGCACTTTGTTTCAGATCAGCATCCAGTGCAGTCAGGCCAGCCAGCTCTGCAACGCTCTGCTCTTGGATTTGTGCTTCCAAGCTGCTTGCCTGTGTCACATATTTTCTCAGCAAACCAAACATTGCTTGAGTAAAAGCAGTGTTGAGATCAGGCTATGCACATCTGTGGGAAGCGCCCCTTGTCCTCAGCTGAAAAAAGCTTCAAGATACTGGCACTGCTGTCTGAGGCTGGGAGCACCTGCTGTCGAAACATTGACTGCAGAGCTGTCATCGTCAGCCCAGGCCTAGCTGATGCGTGACATGCTGCGTTCACTGCTCCGTTGTCCTTCGCTGCTTTTCGAGCGCTGAGTAAAACATCTGGCGCCTTGCGCTTTTGCCCTACTTGTGCGTCTCTTGTCAGGTTCTGTACAGCACGGCCGCGGCCTGAACGTGCAGCCATACCTCCACGTTTGCCAGCCATGATGCACTGCAAAGCGGGGCTTGCGGTACTACTGCAGCATCGGCAAAGATGTTGATTGATGTAAAGCGACGAGGTGAGAACGCAGCACAGCATGACCTTGAAACTTCGTCAAAATTGTGAATCTGACGGCGGCATCACAATATAACGGTCACCCCACAGCTACTGCCTGCAGTATTCACAACAATAAGCTCCTGTTGCTGCTGCCGTCGATGAGGATGTCCTAATGAAAAGGAACACCTTGCGGTTTCATCACTTCATGAAGCCATAGAGCCACTCCTGACCAGCCAAAAGCTTTTTCCCACTGCAGGCTGCTGTGAGCATGCATGCATGCACATACATCCTTGAGCCGAATTGCATTTTGTCCTGTCACCAAGGTCATGCATGTGGGGGTGCAACATGATTGAGCAGGTTGGATTTCATGTGGTCTTATCAGGGATAGCTGTAGCGGGCTGGGCGCCCATATGGCATGCATGCTGGAGTCACGTGTGACACTCAAGCTAGCAACATAGTCACTAGCTTGCATTGCATCAAGCGCAAGCCTTTGGCAACAATCACAACATGACACAGGTTACATGCCTGAGGCAAAAGCTAATTCAGCTGTGCTCAAGCAAAAATGCTATTAGCAACTGCAGTTTTGTGTGCTGCCACAAAATTGCCAAGCATTTCTATCTACGTGTGCACACTATAGCTACAATAGATTGCCACAGAACAGTTAATAATGACAAACACATCTAGATGCAATATTCAGTACATCACACGTGTACTCGAATGGAAAGCTGCACTAGGCAAAAGCTTCCTTATGAGGCTTGACACATACATCCAGACAAATAACAGCTACAGAATAGACACAGCTCTGCAGAGCACAAGCTGCCAACTGGCCGATCATGGTTTCAGACCGACTGGCTGCAAATCAAGCTGTCTAGTACAGAACTGCTGACTCATTGAGGGCTTGCTATGTCTGCACAGGCAGTATGGGCCATTCAAATCTTGAGCTTTGAGCAGAGTGCAACCAAACAAGATCAATGGAGTGACAATCAACTCATGAGGATCAGAAGTGTAGTGTGCAGACATGTGTGTGACTGTGTGAAGTCCACCTTCCCAACAACCAGCCCTTGAGCTTTGCAATATCAGCTTGACAAGACTATCGGTAGGTGTCAAGCAGACATGTGCAGATATCTGCACAGCACAACAACCATTTAAGAGAAGTTGATAGCGCTAGAGGTGTTTGCAGCAAATGACAGCAGTGCAGGAGATGTATCAGTAGTGCACGCAATGCAGCGTCTTTTCACCTGATGTACACGATCAGATTCTCCACAAAGAAAAGCCTGCAGGAAAATGCATGGCAGCAACTATCACAGCTAATTCGATATATGCATGCCACCACTTGCTTGTCACGCACACGCCAAATACCTGAAGCGTTGCAGCTCTGGCACCTGACTTTCATACCGTCTGCATGTTTCTGTAGTAATCCTCTGTGACGGCTATTTGCACTTCACAGAGCCCTGTCAGTGGCGGATATCGCAAAGTGCACAAGATCGTGGGGATGCTGGCGAAGATGCTGGGCAGAAGGTGCGAAAGCACCGGCAGCGACATATCTGCACTTCAATGACTGCAAATTTACAAGCGGACGGTCTGTGCGCTTGGAATCTCCTGAAAGTTTGCACGTCCGAGGTTTGTGCCACCTGTTGCTTTTTTCAAAACGGCAAACCTTGAAATAGTTGTCGAGACCGTCAGATTCTGTTACCGATGTCATTGGCCACTCCAATGACGCCGTAGTAATGATCTGGCAGGTCAAGCAACAGAGGATCTTTATCCACCAGATCTGGTAAACTCAACTGCCGCAAATCAGGTAAAGACAATCCGACCATTGATGCCTACATGCATGACTCGTGGTTGATCAACTGAGATCAATTGACGTTTCCTGTTCATTCAATGATTTGCAGCTCAAGATCATTAATATTAGAGCTCTAGAGATCTAGCATGCATATGCTTATAGTCACATGTGTACACCATACGGCTGGGATTGATCTGTGCCTCAGGTGGGCTCCTGAACTCACGGCCCTTCGCGCACTGAAATAGTTTGCAGACACAAATCACACCAAAACTCCCAACACGGTATGTACAGATGAATGCTGTATGAGCATCCCCTGACTCAGAGCTGTGAAGTGTGCAAATGCATCTTGAGGCGACGTCGCCTACAGCTGTCAATGCAGTGTGGTGAGTTCAGCCTTGTCCGCATGAGTACTTGTGGTTTTGGCATACTTTCACATGTGACTGACATCATGTGCTTGCTGATGCGTCAAGCTTACCGAGTCAGGTGCATGTTTGAAACATGGTTCTAAATGTATACAGCTACGTAGCTCATGCAAAGTTCAAAAATGCACGTCCTCTCATCTCCATACTATCTAGGCTGACCTTGCTGGAATTGTCAGGCGACACTCACTGTTCAAGCGGAAAGCACGACATGTAGAGCATGATATCATCAGAAGCCGGCTGCAGACATACACTTTGGACCGAGGAGAAGGAAGGCAAGCTCATGGCTGCAGCATCCTATGAATCTAAATCATAGTGCTGCAATAATATGCAAACTGCTACAGCATGTTGTGACATCAAGGACAATGAGTCAATAACAGTTGACTAGAAGAAGGGGTGGCACCCGCTGCTTCTTGCTTCATACAACCCTCGCCTGTCACTAACGGCTGAGCAGTCAGTGAGTCATGTCCACTGCATCCCAGCAGCTGAACCAATAGTTGCTTGCAGTCAGTTTTGCTGTCAGCACATCTGAAGCACCCATAACAGCAGGGGCAGAGATCTGCTCAGCTCCCATTCCTGGCGATTGCAGCCCTCAACTCGCCCAGGAAGTCAATAGGTGCCTGCAAGGCAACATAGGGCTCAGTGTACATGCAAGCAGTCTCCCAAAAGTGCCGTGCTGTCATGTGCGCCTACAAGGGTGTCTGAAGCAGAAGCAGTTGCTGCAGCCATTCACTCAGGGCTACTTTGAAGCCATTGTGGGAAACTCTGCAAGGAGGAAACACTGGCAAGAAGACATTTCTGATTTGGGAAGTACAGCACCGGTGAACAGCTAAAGACTTGCACTTGCTTGACCAAGAGTTGTTGCTGTGAGGAAGCTTGATAGAAAGCAGATGACTAGATGCCGTAGGGTTGATTGGTACACAACATGCATGTGGCAAGTATGTGATAATGTGCAGAGGCTCTGCAACAGCTGTCCACTGGCTGTTTTGACATGACAAAAATCATCGTAACAATCTGGTGTCCCAACTTGCTACCAATACACTGCAGTGACAGCTGACAGCATGTTTTTGGAACACATGACTGTTGTTCGTTACACCAAAGAGATACGCAAACAAGATGTCATCAGCCATGCTGTCCATTGAGGCTCAAGACACCACAATTAGGCAATGCTTGTTGCCACAGCACAGTCATCAACAATGACGGAACAGAAGCTTGAGAGGCAGCCCAGCATCCCTCAGACACTTGGGATGTCTGACTGATGATAGGCCATCTAGAAAGCTTATGTTCTGCCAAGTTGAAGGTAACTAACACCCTGGCCTTAGGTCGGTGTGAACTTGGCCAGCTTGTTGTGAGCCACATCAACACACTAAACTGCTGATGCGCTGACTGCCAAACAAGACCTCATTTGAGAACCTATTGAAAATTGCATGGACCCAACCGTAGAAGAAGATACGTGTTTGGCAAATGAATGAATCATCATCAGCAATGACCCTTACGACATTCAGGCAAAAGGCACTGCAGCTGAGGTGGGCATTGTCTGTTGCACGTACAATGATGTGTTTTAGCTTTCACTTACAGTAAGTAACCAAGAGCATGCGTATGAGCTGCTGGCATTAAGTGTGTATTGCATGTGACAAATGAAGCAAGTGAAAAGGTGACTGCAACACAGGCGAAGCACTGATTGTGCCTACAGCAACAGCTGCTGTTGGCAGCTGCAGAAGAAAGGTAGTCAGCTGTGGGTTTTGGGTCTTTGCTCAGATGTACATGGGCACTTCAGCAATAACTCAAAAGAGGCTCAGTTGCAAAGAGCTGTCACCTGTCATTTTGCAACACAAGTTGGAAACACATTGAGGCTTGTCAGTGTTGTGCTACACTGGCTGATTGATATCTCTCTGTGCTGAATTACTGGCAAAAACAGCAGGCAACTGAGCAGACCCAACATTGAAACCCTGTCTCTGTGTTGCTATGATTAGCTGCGGGGCTTTGCAGTGATTGAAAATGACAAACCTGAAGATGCAGGCTTGGCTTGCCCCAGGCTGATTTCGTGCTTGGTGCCTTGTAGATCTGGGGCCGGTCTGCATGAATGACACACTTGAACATAAACAGCACCCAGAAAGCTCATGCAAAGGCTGTGAGCTGGACCTGGCAGTTGCATACCTTCAGTGGGAATCTTTGGGTCTGAAGCTCTAGCATTGACTTGCTTCCAGCCTGCAACGCAACATTTTCTGTTGGCTGATCATTGTTGTTGCGACGGTTCTCGAGCAGGCGAGACGTGTAATATTGGCTAAGAGTGCTTACGATCACTCAAGAAGCGATTTGCCTCTGCTGCGTTGAAGAAATTGAATGTTGTGGATCCGTTGGAGCTGGACCTTGCCCTGAACGGCAGCTGATCAATCAAGACATGCAGCAAATGCGGGGGGGAAAGTTTCGCTTGTCACCGTTTCTTGTCAGCGAACTTCTGGTCCTCCATGGTGTCTCTGCCCAATTCGCCCTCGGGCGATCAACACCCGAGTCGCATGGGGCAGCGCAGCGTGATGTGCAGAACGTGGGCCCTGACAAGAATACAAGTACCGTTAGGTCAAAAGAACTGTCCGTTGCTGGCTACAGTGCCGTAGGGCATTTAGCTACCTTAGGGCATTTAGAACTACTTTGGGGCAGTTTTCCAAAATTTTGAACTCTAAACTCAATCAGCCCGTTCATCGGGATCTGCAGGTGACCTTGGTTCGACTGATTCCGTGCTCGTCTCAACAGCTGAAACCATGACAGAGGCCAAGAAGGAAAGTCTGAATTACCAGAGTCTTGTCAAGGAGGCTATCGTGGCGCTGAAGGAGCGGAATGGCTCCTCACCGCAGGCGATAGCAAAGTACTTGGAAAGCTCAAGTGAGCACAAGGGCAAGCTTCCTGAGAACTTCAGGTGAGGCTGGCTTGAGGCTTTGCTGTTTGTCCTTGCCTCAGCATGTGCCTCTTTCTCACGCACCCTCTGATGCCCTGTGGTGCTCACATGGCGCAGGAAGCTGCTGCAAAATCACCTCAGACGTCTGGAAAAGTCTGGGAAGCTTATCAAGGTTAAGGCCAGCTACAAGCTGGGAGATGAGCTCAAGAAGGCCCCCAAGAAGGCCAAGGCTGTCAAGAGCAAGACAGCAGCCAAGCCCAAAGCAGCTGCGAAGCCTGCTGCAGCCAAGCCCAAGGCCAGCAAGCCCAAGAAAGCTGCTCCAGAAAAGAAGGCAGCAGGTAAGCAAGGTAGATCTGCTTGTGTCATGCTTTGCT
>JAABUP010004678.1_pt1 | contig 22006 bp, 20 predicted proteins | sample 5559201 | NCBI WGS metagenome assembly JAABUP01 (sample SAMN10711887, study PRJNA513373) | rock metagenome | isolation source: Antarctica rocks | place: Antarctica | reverse complement strand
AATATATATGTAAATTTCCTTAGTACTAAAAATAGTATTCTGCTGTTAAATGAATTCAAGAAAAACAGAGCACAGAGAGAACTTAGCTTAGTATTAATGTTAATATTAACATTGCTATGAACTGAAGTACTTATGTTAGTACTAAATAACATAAATACTGTCAGAGTCAGAAAACTGACATTAAATTAACATTCTATTAATTCTACAATATAAGAGACTTATTTCAGTTAGAAATTAAGATGACTGACTGTCATTATTATGATAGAGACTGAGATTAAGATTTTGCATATGTATCTTATGTGTTCGGTAAACTATGTTAGTAGATTTGTCCACCGAGCTTAGCGAATTGTCTACTGAATTACGGACCGAACAAAATGTCGCTGCTCCACCTCTGAAATCGTTTGAGACTCTATTTGAGATTGCACATCTTTTCCCGCAAACATGGCTCTCAATTTTGTAAAGAGCACTGATGCGCAGATGTCGAAGCAACAGCCTTTCCGATTCCTGGCGCTTCCACCGGAGCTAAGGAACATGATCTGCCTCCATGCATTTGGCATATCCCCTACAATCCAATACGACAACTACTACGCCTCCAAGCGCTTCGACCTCTCCCTACTCCGAGTAAGCCGTCAGGTCAATACCAAGGCTTCAGCGGTCTTCCGCGGCGCAATCTTCTGCCGTTTTACATTCCGCGACTGCATAGATGTTGCCGTCTTCAAGAGGCGCACGGAACTGACCTCACTAGGCCGGATCCGGAATCTACATGTGACTCTACTGCTCGATGGCAGTAGGGCATGGTGGTTGCGTGGCATCGAGGACGGTGTCGAGCGTAGCGAAGAAAGCTGTCTCCGACGGGGAGTGCAGTCGTTGACGGAGGTCCTGCAGGGGATGCAGAAGTTGCAGATGCTGCAGATCATGTTTCGTGATCGGCGGCGAAGGAGCTGGTCGGGCTTTGGGGGTGGTTTTGAGGATGTCTTGGATAGCTTTACGGTGTTGAAGGACTTGAAGAGGGTCATGGTCTTGGGCGATGTTGGCGATGGCTATGCCGCTTACCTGGAGTCGGTCATGATGTGTCCGGTTGCGGAGAGGGCTGTGGAAGGGAAGTTGAACGTTGGGCACAACAGAGAGCTGTGGACCGCTGAAGGCGTGCTGTAGGTTTGAGATCCTTTTGCTCTTATCCTTCGCATGGGAAAGAATCGTGTGAGAAATTACCCAAAGTGTAGCAGAGCAGAACATGTAGTGTAAGGATATCAAAGGGCAACTTCAAAGTAATCGAGATCACCTCTTTAGTCTGTGAGAGGAGCCATAGTAATTTTTACATTATCTTAGTTCTCACCAATGTCTTGATCCACTGTATGTGCTATGGAGGTTCTCTAGATTATTCACTCAAATGCAGGGACTCTGGGCGCACGTTTTTCCCCGAAGGATTATCCATTGAAATCCTAACACTCACCTTCCTCGTTGAACACCCAATCTGTTCGCACCCGCTCGAAGCTCACAGAACCAGTCAGACGATAGTTTCGTTGTCTTGTTATACCAGTTCTGCCTGATCACTCCACAATTATATCGTTCAAGCCTTAGTTTTCTGCTCTCCAAGAACCTATCCATGAACATGGCCAGCCAGCGCGAGACCACGGAACAGCGAAGCTCAAAGACATTCAGATTCCTGTCACTGCCCGCCGAGATGCACAACATGATTTACAAGCTTTTAGTGGCGCCATCCAAGATACCTTTGCCAATCTCACATACCTTTGAGCGCGCAATTGTCCTTATCAATCACCAAGTAAACGCTGAATTCTTGGCTATTTTCTATGACATTGTCAGTCTCAGGTTCTACATTTCCAACGGACTCAGTGTCTTCTACGTCGCCGACTACGTTGGAAAGGTTCTTCAGAGTCTGCCATCTCAGCGTGTGAAGAGGTGCAAGATCAATGTGGAGGCTAACCAAGGATCACGAAAGAGTTTCTCCCAAAGTTTTGAGCGCGTCACGCCGGACCCGAGGGGAATTATGGTTGCAGGGGACGTTGGCCGTTTGAGGGATCATGTTGATGCGTTGGTGACCGCCTTAAAAGCCATGCGGCCGCTTCAAGTGCTAGACATGAGTTTCATCAGTGGGATTGACCACACTCAAGATATTAGAAGATTCTGCCCGGAGAACATTTTGGAATCCTTCACAGACTTGAAGGGGCTTCGGAAGGTCATCCTTAAGGGCGACTTGAGCAAGGAGTACGCCGCATACCTCGAAGCGTCGATGAAGGCTCCGCCGACGACTCTTTCAGGCGAGATCAAGGAAGCGGATGATAGCGCAAGGGGGTGATGAAGAAGTGTTGGCTTTGATGGTCGTATTTGTAAGCCTTGGTGGGGATGGTCATGGTGCGCTTCTTGGGACCTCTTTTGCTGACAGCCATGCCGGGCATTCGGCGGATTCCCAGCATGCACCGTCTTTCCTGCCATTACTCCTCCGTCAAATAGCCTCTATCCGACATATCGTACACCTAATACATGATCTCTCCGCCTCGCCTAGCGCATGGACAGGAAACGAGGCGTCTCATCGAATCAAGGTTGACTTCTCTAGAAGAGAAATTTCAGAGGTTGCCATCATCTTCATTCTGTTCCTTGACGACTGCTATATTTATAGAGGCTCTGCGCGGATTTTCTAAGCCGGTCGCTGAAAGGATTGCCCAGCGAATGCCGCTAATACCTAGCTTTTTGCCCCTTTCTACCGATCTCTCTGCACTACATGTCAAGATCTCCCCGAGCGCCGGAGGTCCATCTCGAGCTTCTGGCTGCACGATACCTCGAGCCTTCTCGATGATTTCATCTAGACTGGAGAGGTGATGTTCTAGGACATCCTCTGATGGAAGCCTTGAGCCTGGCAACAGTATCCTATCAACCTTGGACAGGATGATCTGATGTGGTATTGCATTTTGTCGAAACATAGCTAGCAGCTGCTCGTCAGAGCGCTTTATACCATGCATAGCATCAACCAACAGAAAAGCCCTTCGCAGCCTGCCAATCGTAAGCATCTCTCAGAGCCATCATAGCGTAACGATCAACTCACTCTTTCCTCCCTACCAAGTACTTCATGATCTCCTTTCCCCACTCTTCCCGGCTACCCTTCCCATATCCGGGCATATCCAGCACAACCAACCTCCCATCATTGCCCCGTCCATCTTCGCCACCAACACCGAATGCATTCATAGTCTTCGTACGACCAGGCTTACTGCTTGTGTGCGAGATCTTGTGTTGCAGCACCGCATTGAGCAAGCTTGATTTGCCCACATTTGAGCGGCCAAGAAAGGCGACTTCCGGTAGAGAGCCGAAGTCTATGGTGCGGAACTTCGAGGCCGACCAGAGAAGTTTAGATTCTTGGGCTGTGAAGAACGAGTCGGCGTAGGAGAGCTGGGAGGACGTGGGGGAAACAGTGTCCCAGCGGTATGCGAGCGAGTTGTCAGGGAGCTGAAGGTAATCTCTCGATCTCCTTGGAATCGTGGTAGGAGATCTTGTAGGACTATCGAGAAAGTCATCTTCGTGTCGGACGCTATTTGCCGCGAGGGACGTCACGTTTCGTCGTGATCTTGGCCTGGTACTGGAGACTGGGCACAGGCGCAAGCGGCGGGCGCAGGTACTGCAAACATAGCCAATTGACACAACTCTTGCGCTTGATGTTGATACAACCATTGCCTGTAACTGCGGATTTCCTACATGACTGTCGTTGATGGCAGCAAACATGTGGCTGAAGCTTAAATCTGTGGCGTTGCCGATCGTCGACTACTCGTAACGATGCTTTGAAGAGCATCAACCTCAACTCCGTATCCACCACGTCTTCTAGCCTTATCGCAAGCTTCGCTCAAGCTACAATGTCACCTTCCCGGTCTCATCTCCGCTCCCTCTATCGCTCCATCCTGCGCGAGCTCCCCTCCCGACCTCTCTCAGCCCCGTCACCCCTCCAACAACGCATCCGAACGTCGATTTCCACTGCATCAGCGCAAGACGGTGCCGTGCAACGAGCGGAAAACGCAGAGCAATATGTACAATATGTGAAGGCGCAGCGGATGTACGCTACGTTACTGGAGAAATATAATCCGGGCATGTCGATGGATGAGGAGGAGAGGGTTAGGTTAACGGCCAGGAGGGTGGGAATGGAGTTACCGGCTGAGTTCGGTTTTGGGAGATGAAATAAGAGAATGATAGAGAATGTTCTTGGATTAAAGCTGTCCCACGGGTTCGGGAGGCGTCGGATGAGGAAATGTTTGCGGCTGTTGTTGTGAGTAGTCACTGTGCCAATCTAACAGCTCTCCTTGTTATTCGTTTTATGTTAACATCTACCGGCTCTCCACAGACACGACATTGATGTTCTGAGGAAGCTCAGCTTAAAATTTGAAAGATCAATTGCATACTACATTCGTATCTGAGAAAAGGCCAACAACGCCTCTTCATGGCACAAATCACCCTCCGGCAGCCACAACTACGTGGTTAGCTCACCCTCATCGTGTTCGCGGTTCTGTCCCGATTCTCGTTCTTTTTCCTCGACGAAGTTCTACTGGTTCGACAAGCAAGCTAGCTCGGCCTTTCCCTCCTTGATATAAGCGTCGTTCTTGACTTGTTCTAAGGCGTGCCATTCATCGAATTGATGCACGAGCACCTCAGCCGTCTGCTTCAACTTAGGAATGTGGCCAAGTCTATGCTTGATCTGATCCATAAGCTTGTCCAATACTTCGTGCATGCCTCTAAAAATATTGAGCATGCTTACGATCTCACTCTCAGTCCACTTTGCGTTCTTCCGGGCCTTTTGAATAACCAAAACTGCATATACTTTCGCTTTTGCTGCAGTTCCCCACGCTTGAGTGAGCATATCCATAGCGCCGCTTATAACGACGACAAGAGAGCCGACAGGACCGAGTAGAGGATAAGGAGACCAAGCTGCAAGCGTGGCCGTTGCTGGGCTAGCCACGTGTTAGAGATCATGTTCGATGGCTTGTCGGATGAGTTTTGCCCTGGCTCCCGCTGCGCTGAGAAGCTCCAGATGCTTTCGCAATGTTTTTTCGATGCGTCGTTGATTCTCCGGTGGTGCTCTTCTGAGAAACCGATGCCGCTATTTGCGCCCGTGATCCGTCCTCGACCGGCTCCGCCCTACGCTCGCCTGCCAAAGCCGTAGCCATGTGGCCTGTGGTTTCTGAAAGCGTCGAATCGTATTCAGTCGCGCTTAGGTCCTCCGGCGCTTGCCTGGGGTACGGGATTGCCCTCATCTCATTTTCTAGAAGGTACTTCGCCACCACGTCTTCGAGTTCCAAAGCTTCTAGCGTTTCGTTTTCATATCCCGAGAACAACGACTCGACGCCGACGATAACCTAGTGGTCCATGCTACAGAAGCAACAAATTCATACTCACGACTCAGTGGTATATGACTTGACGCCACCTGCGCCTGAAGGGGACGACAGGATCCGAGTATCAATTAGGGGAAATTCGCTATTGGCTCTTTTGGGAGGAAGGCCCGATTGGCCGGAGGGTGTTTTGATCGTGATATGATGAATGGCTAAGCGATGCAAGACGGGGAGGTTGAGCTTCCCGAATCCGATCTTTGATAAAGTGCAGTAGAAAGTTTTCGACACAATTGCAGATTCTGGACTTCAAGGGTTGCGCGGCGTTTATGGGTCTTCGTACTTGCTGCTGGGTATAGCGCATGTCAGCTGAAGTAGATAGCGGACGATGGTGTGAGGTTCTGCTAGAGCGTGGAGTTGCGAGGGATGACTGATGCCGTCAGATATGATCAATGTTGTTGTTTTCTCCGTCAGACAGGGACTGTCAAATTGCGGATGACGTATACTCAGCAAGGGAAGCTCTTCTAAACTCTCCGTTGTATTTACTGTTATGTGTTATTGATGCTGATACGAGTAATAATAACGACTGAGAAAAGGAGGTCCGGAAGCCTCGAGGGGATTATATATACGGTGCTCATCAAGCACCATCATACCATGGTAGCTGGCACCATGGGTCGAAAAAGAGAACTACAATATCATGCTCGTCCGGTCCCGGATGAGGACGCCTTCTATATCATACCCTTCTCCGGCTTCCGTCCGTGAACTACAGAGCTAGTTTCCTATGAGTTAAAGCTCCGTGATCTGTCATCCTTTATGCGAGGGTCTCACACGCGTTGACAAGGTCAATTCTTCTATTCCGACTTCATCTACGCCAAGCACGCCATCGACACCCTCCCTCCATCGTCCAATGTAGCACACGCGTGACGAGGCTGTTGGTCAGACCCTTCAGGCGGCCTAATTTATGAAGTTGGTTGGTCATTGAGTTGAGTGATGGTGTTTGCTACGTTGACTTCTGGAAGCATTTATGACAATTGATCAATTCTATGAATCCGGTTCTAATCCCCAAGCTCGTGATGATGGGCTGAGTTGTCCCTGTAAATGAACGTTCCTCCAAGATTGAGTTCGCTCTGCCTACCAGGACCTCAAGTCATCCTTCCCTTGCCGGCAAACGTTTTTGCAATGCCATAGCATCCGGTGGTGGCATCAAGGTGACGTACTCCAGTCAGCCTTAGGAAGAAGCTTGTCCAGATGAAGCTGCATGTTCTTGAGGGGCCAGAAGAATATTCCTCCCGTACATGGTGGAGAGGTACTGGTGGAACAAACCCTCCCCGAAGACGATCACCGCCAGATCGAGATTTGCACCTGTAATCCAGCTCGACCGAGTCAGCGTCTATCACAATGATCAAGCTGGGGGGATGGTCAGGTTGCTTCAGTCTTACCTGCTCGCTGGATTCCGCCCAATGATTGGCCAGGCGGAATGCTGCTCGCGCAATTGGTGTTCAATTGCTCGGCAACCCCGCGGATTGCAGCCCAGGTTGAAGTGTCGGTTGTCCCAACAGGAGTGTCACCGACGATGAAACCGAAATGGCCGGCCTTGATGATGCTCATGGTAGTGACCCAGGCAACACAGCCACCTACATCATCACCTCAGATCAGCGGAAGCTCACAAAACTTACTCCTTTGGAAGAAAAGATGGCTTTTATACTGACCAGAAATGTGACCTAGAGGCAGGTACGTATTGGGCAATTGATTGGACTGGTCTTGGGGGTTGACGTAAAATTGACGAGGGTCTGATATCTGCCCAATTTGTCCGATGGCCGCTTTGCAGTCAGAGTAGCTGGGCTTGCCGAATATAGTGGAGCACTTCCTCTGTTCGGATGTCCGGGTTCTTTCAATCAGTGGGTTTGGTGATGATTCAGACATCGCGGAGGTATCAATCGGAGAGGCGGATGTGAATGCCCCGAGGGAGAGGATAAACAATAATTGAGTGATCCCGCCGAACACGGAAGCCGAGTAACGAAGACGCATCGTGATCGCGGAACAGTGACTGTAGTAGTGGAAAGAAGAAGATTGAAGATGTTGCTTCTAGCTGTGGCATCTTCATATACACTCTGCACAGCCCATCATGATGCCTTCAAATGTATCGCGACGGAAGTACTCATGAAGCGCCGGGCCGGAACTCGTCTGCAACTTCAACGGCAGTGAGTCCACGATGGATGCTGGCTTCAAGCGATCCTCAGGGTTGATGCACATCTCTTGAAACACTCACACGTCGCATCTCCAGGTTTATGCGACGATGGGATTGATGGTTGATGCGCGACGGGGTACATCTAACCACGATACATTGTAGTATGGTGTTTTGTATTGCTTGCGCTTCCAAGACCGGGTTGTTGGCTTCTTCCGCTCAGTGTCCAGCCTTGTTGGTTTCACCCTTTTCCCGAGTACCCTGGGTTTGTAACTGTGTTTTGTGCTTTAAGCGTCCCGTCCCGACTTAATCACATTGTCATCTTAAGTTGATTGACCTTTACAAGATTGAATCCACATTGCATGTCTATCTGAAAAACGCCAACAAGGACGTTGCATGGCACAAACTACTTACTCATACGCAGCCACCCCAGGATGGCGGCTGCACCCAGATCAATCTACCCCCGCGCAATAAGGCCCTTTTGGACATCTCCTCGTTGAGGTGGCGGTAGACTGTTGACATCGAGGCTAAATTCATTCCTGCTCTGCCGAAGTTGGGCATTGCAATACTGCTCCAACCATCGTAAACCAGCTGAATCATGGAACTTAGCACGCGTCGCTGCCGCACGGAGCTTGCCCTTGAAGACATATATAGGATCCAGATGAGCAGTGTACCCACCGCCCAGCGTTTGGCCAGTAACTTGTCTGTATACCGGTTGAATGTTCTGCATCCCGAATCTCGTTCCTGGTAGAAGATCATGAATTGCAATATTTAGATACGAAGTTGTTCAATGGTAGGATGTGAATAGTTGAACGTGTGTCAGTAGCTATGGGTATTTTACTCGACAATTTGCTCGTGCAGTCACGTGACTAATATCAAAGGTATATGCAGGTATTTTAAGAGAAGTAGCAGGGCGGTAGTATTAGGCGCGCTGCTTCAGCATGTCATAAAGAGGTTTAGCAGATATGTCTTTGGACAGACAATTTTGTCTGCCACGCCCTTACACAAGTACTCCGTACGAGTACCCGTAATGAATCGATCGGTGCCTATTGCAATGATCGGTTCAGCGGTCTTACACGCCTGTGTCCCTCATAATCGCTAAGTACCGTACATTCACAAAGTTATGGTATTGTCGAGGGGGTGAAGAGCGTCCATCGTTCCTTGTTGTGACACTCTCATTGACCTTTCGATCCTTCTCTAAATTGAGTTCAAACTCACGCTCATCCGCTGTGATCTTGATAAGATGTTTATCCAGCAAACACTGCTTTCACTTCTGCCGCGGACTATAGCCCGATTCCAAATCATGTCTGATCTCCATCTCGAAGTTGGTCAACAGTACTCAACTTTCTGCATCCCTTCCTCGGCTCCTTACCTTATTCTCGCCGGCGACATCGGTCGTTTATCGGACTATCACTCGTACCTAGACTTCCTTCGCTCACAGTGTGACCGATTTGCACAGGTCTTTCTAATCTTGGGCAACCATGAGTTCTTCGGCGTGTCGCGCGAAGAAGGCCTTCGACTGGCAAAGGCTCTGGAACAGGAGCCTGCTCTTGATGGCAAACTTGTTATACTCAACCGGACGCGAATCGATTTAGAAGCGCACCAAGGCATCACGCTTCTTGGTTGCACACTTCAGTCTCGAATTCTACCTGAAGCTCGCGAGATAGTGAAGAGGAAGGTCAAGGACTTCCAGCGAATCGTGAATTGGACAGTGGACGATCATAATACCGAGCACGCTCTGGATGTCGAATGGCTGCAGGAGCAGATCAGATTGGTTCGGAGCGAGGAGAACGGTTCCAAGCGTCGTATCGTCGTCATTACCCATCACGCGCCGTCCATGCGAGAAACTTGCAGACCCAGAGACGTAGACAATCCATGGAGCTCAGCGTTTGGAACCGATCTCCTTGGAGATGAGGGCGTGTCAGCTCTTTCTGACGTGCAATGGTGGATCTTTGGACATACGCATTATACTACTCAATTCTCGAAGGGCAATGTGAAGCTAATGAGCAACCAACGAGGCTACGTTTTCCCAAAGAACCCGGAGCAAAAGCCTGCGCCGACTACCGCTTTGCAATCACTAATTCGGAAAGTCACCAGGCTTTCTGGCCGAGGGACGGGTACTTTCAACGTTGAGAAGGTTATTAAGATATGACTCGCAGTTAGTAAAGAGCGGTATAGATCTTCAAAGGGGATTTACTGCTACGAGTGATACAGAGGTGCCTTAGCTTGATTCCCGACGACCTCTCCTTAGAAATTCTGAGTATAACCTATTACCATTTGTGTATTGTCATTTCAGAGTATCTTTAGGTGCAGAGTAAAGAGTTGTGTTATATGTGGGAGGACCGATGTTGCAGCTTTTGATGCACTTTAACTTAGTGACAAATGATCAAGTGACAAAACTGGAGCACTTGTTAGGTATATTTACGAAGAGGAAGCCAAGTGCCTGGGCCTTTCTGCAACATAACTAGGCTTTCATTGCGCCATATGATAATAGTAATTGAACATGCGAATGTTTATATAGCATAGCCCTGTCACTTGGAAAACATGGGCGCGTAGACCAGTTATGGTAGGGTAAGCCCTGAACCGGAGGACTGTAAGTCTGGGGCGACCCAAGATTGAGATCCACCGCTGTAACTGGTCTAGCATTATTAGCTGGGCTTTAGAGATGGTTGAGATGTATTTCTGCCGTCATCTATGACGTTATGTTTGGGACAACTATTTTGTTCTATACAAACGCTCGCCGATGTAAGAGATGCTTCAATGCGCGATGATGCCGCCGCTAGCGACGCTGACGAAAACCCTCAAGTTTCCCCGTCCCAAAACAACAATGTGCCATCTTGTAGTCTCCTTGTCGCAATTCACAATACTATCCACCTGTCAAGATTGCCTTGCGCTTCGATTCGGTACTATCCAAGTTCGTGTATCCTTTGTTAATGTTGAGTTATCCCATTGCTTCATTCAACTGGGCTCCTTAGACATCCCCAACTAAAGCTTCCGTAATGGCACCTACGACGCGCCAACAAAGCCTGCAACAGAAGGAGAAAGGTCCACAACCATTCCCACTGTTCAAGCTTCCACCAGAACTGCGTCTGCGCATCTACCGCGCCATCCTCAAACGCCCAAGACCACTCCGCCTCCAGAAGCCTCTCCCAGTCCTTGAACCCGCACCTGAGACCGAAACCGATGCTTATGGCCGACAATACACCATCATCCACGATACCGCATCCTACATTCAGCAGCGGATCACACTCGCCCGAATCAAAGAAAGCCGGGCCGAGATAAACAACGACGCCATCGACCCGACCGTGCTCCGCCTCTGCAAACTCCTGTACTTCGAATGCCGCCCGATCCTCTACTCGGAAAACACATTCACGCTACAGATGGACACGGCCACCACGACCCTCACGTCGCTGCACCAACGCAACCGCTCGCTGATCCGGCACGTCGAGCTCTTCATCCCGACGCACCATGACATCCTCGACCAGTTCACGGACATAGTACGCTTGGGACTGCGCTACTGCTGGGGGCTGAAGACGTTCGTCATCACCCTGCCACTGCTTTTTCCCGAGGACGAGCCGAGGAGCAGACCGGCGACGAGGAGCGTTTACGCGAACGCGTTCACCATCCTGAGATGGTTGCCTCGAGCGACGGAGGTGAGGTTGGAGGGGGTGATGCATGAGGATATTGGGCGGGTGGTGCAGGAGCAGCAGGCGAGTAGGGAGATGCTTGATGAGGTGAGTGTTGGTTTTAGTATGCTTAGGGTGGGGTGATGGTGTGGGCTTGCTGATGTGCAGGGGATGGGGATAGATGGCTTATCATAGGAGACAGCATCATCGGACTACACCTACGCCCATCTTCGGGTTATGACTGTTTCAGTGAGTGTAGATTAGTTACTAAGCGCCGAGTTTGGAGCCAGGTTTGGACTGTTGATTGAATCTGATGCTTGAACGAGCGTTGGGCTTGGGTAGTAGACTTGTTTGGATAGAGCAGCTTCAGGGTTTGGACAAAGTCCACGTAACAACGGTGTATCGGTTCTGATGATATTACGCTGAAAGAAACTCCTATGCTCATTGATACCCTTGTAAACAGATACCGCCAAATGCTTGTCATATAAAACTCGGGCTCGACAATAGCCTTAGAGATGATCAAAGACTATATCAAACTTTGAGAAACCTATGCCGCAGAAAGCCTCTCTAAATGCAGTTTACAATCCCCACGACCCACCAAAACCCTTCCCCTTCCCTCCCTTTTCCTCCCCTAATCTGCCACGCACTTAGAAGTCATATCCGCCAACCCATACCGTCAAACAATGGCCCCCTTACCCGATGATAGTGGTGGCAGAATCGACAACGATCCTTCCGCTGCCAGCCTGACGGCGATTGCGGTCGAGTCAACCCCATCGCGGACAACCTCAATAACACACCAAGCTCCCCCACGGCTACCTGCTTCAACTCGGGCACCGCATCCTCCGGAAAGATACAGCTCTCGCCGAAGCTTTCAAAGAAGCTTCACCAACGACTTGCCGAGGCGTTCTTTAGCCAACGGTAGAATGCTCCGTATCCTTCCCCACGCACGACGCGTACGTCTACGCCCGTTCTACTTGTTAGACCTCCTCCACCGTACTCTCCTCTTCGCAGCCCTCCCATACTAGACCTCTCCCCATCCGTATCCCACTAAGTTGATCTTTCCGCCCGAATGCCACTCTCTTCCCTTCTCCCTCTCTCCACCTGCCCCAACTTCAAGTTCGTCATCTCCAGCTCCGCTCTGGCAGAGGCTGCGCACCTAGATCGCCCATGCCAAGCAAAATTTTTTGACGCGGGTTGTTCCTCGCGCTGGCCAGGATGGCTGAGAAGGACCTTCCACGACTAAAGCCGCCATTGCCGAGCAAAGAAATGTGCTCGAAAAAGATACTGAAGAAGCCAAAGACGATACCTACGCCATTTGGCAAGCCAGAGGCCTCGAGCGCTGGGGTGGTAAGTTGTGGGGTTATCGCCAATGGTGACGTTGACTGCGGGAGTGCAATTCTAGGGGACTGCTTCAGAGCTGGGTTGTCATGTCAGCATACGATGTTGTTAGTGAGACATGCTGTAAATCCGTCTATTTCCCTCCACAATTGATATGTTGGGTGCGGTCCGTCCAGCTGTCCCGTCCTAATATTGATCTTCAGGTGGGCAGTGAGAATGGTTGACAGTTCCGACAGTACTACTCTTGAGGAATTCACATTGTACTGGTGCCAATCCTGCCAGAGATCTTTCAAGACCACTGCTAACGGTTTGAGCTTGCCAGATAATTGTGTTGCTCGCTAAGAGGTAACCAGGACTTGGGCGCGCAATGAAAGAACAAATGCACCCGAGCATATGTAAGGTAGATAGACCCAGTGTAATGTCCCGAACGGCTCCTCCACGATTTCGGCCAGCGTCAGATTTCTAGGGCCGCCTCCAGACCATTGATGGGCGAGGGCCAGCCAGGGATTCAATGCGACTGAAGTCAATTCTCCGCTATCAAGCAGAGACGTTAGGAGCAAATGGTTCAAGCTCTGAGACACGCCCACGGTCCATGGTGGCGTCGCAAAAGGAAATGTTCCGACGATACAGCGCAAGAATGCTTGCATTATTGTCACGTATGACAATTCGGTAGTGGTCTTTGAAGTGGGAGGAGAAAGTGTGAACTCCATATACCATAAGAGACGTTTCGTAAAGCACCAGTGTCCCACTTGACATTGTGCTGTACAACTTCATTTATACACGAAAAGTTCCTTAGGATAATCGAAGTAACGTCGCCCTCTTTGTTGAATTCCACTTGGTAAGAACTGTTGCAGAGTTCATGAACGTAGGCCTTGTGTGAGTGAAGATGATCATAGACATTGAGCCAAAACTGGTAGGTTGAGGTACATAGGTTGCTGATTGAGCGATGAGGAGAATGGAAGATGGAAGTATTGTCATCAGAGGCTATAGCCGCAGATTTCCGTCCAGAATCTGCCAATAGAGCCGCGGTAAGGGTAGTGTTTTCCATGATACTTTCGGGTCTCGAAAGTCCATTTATATCAAACCTGTTCTCCATAGTACTCTTTCAATTATTTTCATGATAGAGGTACCATTAGGCGACAGAACTCTTTCATCGATACGGCGGCATTGTATGGAAGGGCCGTCGAATATCAGGCTGTAGGAAAGATAGCTTTCAGATACCCATGCCATTGGTCCAAAGATAAGTTGGCGTCTCACCACTACCGAACGGGCCAAACTCAACAGCTCTGATAAGCGTTTCTTAAGCGTAGGTTCCCCAGAATGCGGAATTGACCCGTGGAAGTCGCTACGTGCCGTAGACAGCAGCAGCGAGCCGGTGAAGCCATTAAAGTTGCTAAATAAATCCAACTGAGGTACACTTGAGGGTACACTTTGTAAAAGTTTGTATAGCTGCGTAACTCCAACAGTAAGCGTTGCGGGGTTGATAAGTGTTAAACGATACAAGTTCCTGAGGCACTGAGGTTAGTTGATACGTTAGTCAGGGGTATAACGTTGATACGTCTCTCACCAGGATATTATTGAGAGAAAAATTGCCAGCTTTGGTTTTGAGTAATGATCTGAACCACATACCAGTTCTAGTAATGAGATGACATTGTCAGTGGCTTGAGATAGAGCGTCAATTTTAGCAACGGTAAAATATTCATCTGTCAGAGACGTCCAGACCCGTTGCGTGTATGCCTCACAGACAGCTGGGTTCCGTTCAGAGCACCGTTGTCATCGAGTTTCTCTCCCAACTCAGTATCTGCTCTCCTCAGGGAGGCCTCCGGTCCATTATGGCAAATTGAAGTGATGCCGACTCCACTCAAGGCAATGCTCACCAAGTCGAGACATGAGATTGGGCTGTCCCTGCTGATCGGATGGTCTTGAGTCTGTCGAAGTCAATGTTGTCCTGGGTACTGAATCTAAGAAGAAGCCTGCTTAGCGTTCACCTCAATTGAAGGGATGATGAACATATGATATGATATGCGGCTGTGCGCAGCGCAACTTGCGAGAAACAGAATCATGCCTGCAGGTGATAGCCGTCACGAATGGTGACAAGGCAGATATCGCGTAGAAAATAAACATAAGACATGTCGCATATCTAACCACAACCTACTACCCGCATAGTCACAAAGTAAAACACACAGGTCGAGTATCTCAAGGCCAGGCAGACACTCGGTTCAACCTTGCTCTGGTCTGAGCTTGCAACGATCTTGAATACGCGATGGATCACCGCCAAGCAGTACTGAGGCAAAAGCGGATGAACGTGAAAAGACCCTTTATCCAGAACTTGAAGGCATAAGTGAAGAAGTACTCATCCGGTACCGTAGTCCGTACCGAGATATCAACAACATTCGATCACCAATATGTACAGCCAGTGCGTCGGAATGAAGTATTGCCGCATCCGAACGGCGACCACCGTTCCGCCTGCATAATGTCGTCAGTGTACGGGCTGATTGTTTACAGTCGTTGAAATGTGAATTATCATAGAATTCTCGATCTTTATATCTTCTCCAGCGCCTCTTTCTTCTCCTTTCTGTCCCTTCAGAATAGATCATCCATGATGACGATCCTCACATCCATCCTCCATGCAACGAACTTCCAGAGTCCGTTCCTTCGTACCTTGGTCCCTTCGATTTCCTTTGCCTATGGCATTCAAGCTGCTGTAGCCATTCCTTCTATATTTGCACAATCTGAACGTTTTTATGATTTGTCTGGATCTCTCACCTATCTCTCATGCACAGCTTTGAGTCTGTACCTTCCAACGCTCCGTGCACGTGCCAGTGCCGCTGCTATAGGCGCTGCGAAACCAGCTTGGCCGAGTCTCCTCGCTGCTCTCACGGGTAAAGGTGTTGGGGTCGGGCTTAACTGGCGTCAAGTTGCCTTGAGCGTGGCAGTTTCGATATGGGCCACTAGATGTTGGATGAGCACTTCTTTCGTTTTTATCGTACCTCAACTGACCATGACTAACAGTGGGGACCTACCTCTTCCAACGCATCTCAGCCGACGGTCATGATTCGCGCTTCGATTCTATCAGGCAGTCGCCGCCAAAATTCCTTGGCGCGTTTGTGGCCCAAGCAACCTGGGTCTCCCTCTGCCTTCTCCCCGTCCTGGCCCTGAATTCCCTGCCAGCTTCGACTTTCGCCGCTCTGCCAGCACTAGCTCTAACAGACATCATCGGTTTTCTACTCTACATCGGCGGGCTGAGCTTTGAGGTCACGGCAGACAGGCAGAAAGACGCATGGGTACAAGAGAAGAAGCAGAAGAAGCACGAGGAGGACTTTCTGACTAGGGGACTATGGAGCAAAAGCCGGCATCCTAATTACTTCGGCGAAAGTACGCTGTGGACGGGCGTTGCGACTGTGGTAGGAGGGGTGTTGGTTAGCAACGTGGGACAGGTAGGCATGGGCCTTGCAGGAGGGCTTGGGGGAAAGGCATTGGCAATAGCAATGGCGGGTGTCAGTCCAGCATTTGTGACCTTCTTGTTGCTCAAGGTACGTTCATCGAAGCTGATAGGTTTGATGCATTGGAAGAGGATGGCTGACGTGTACGCAGGTCTCCGGAGTACCCCTCAGCGAGAATAAGTACGACAAGAAGTATGGTGATCGGAAGGATTATCAGGAATGGAAGAAGAACACGCCAATGTTCATTCCAAAACTATGATCTTGGTCAAGGAATTTGGATTTCGTAAAGCCTGATCGGGTGCTTGCTGGCGACGGGACTGCTCTACTTCTTTGCAGAAACGTATAGTGTTGTGGACAGGATGGGCAGTGCCAGCGGCGTAATCGAAGGCCCATGACCCGTAAAATGCTCGAACTATCTGGTGAATCATCTATCGTGGATGACTTGAAGGCAACCAAGATGATTGCTTCATTTATAAACACTTACTACCATAGTCAAGACACACCTTTGCATGGTATTCCCAACCACGCTCCACTGTCCTTAAGCGATCCGTAGATTGGGGGCCGGGCACTAGCGGTAGCAACTACAGTAGCTCAGGGACGCGCAACCCTGTCTCAAACATCGTCGATGGAGCCTTGTAGGATGCTCATCCTTCTTCATCCAACATCGTCAGCCCTTCATTTCTTTCCAACATCCTTCTTTGCCAGGCTCGATTCTACTGGCCCAACAGTCGTTGCCGTGCTGTCTCCCATGCTCTATCGTGGCGGAGCGCTGTTCACGCAGCGAAAGAAGGCTACCCACTCGTGTACACTCTTTTGCCTATTAGATACGAAAGCCGATGGGTTGTACGTCGAATTGAGCTTCGAAAATCTTTCGTGCGATATAGAGCGATCAATTTCGTCAGAGCTCCGATAGTTGTATCCTGTAGCGCCATCTTGCCTTGTTTGAGGATACCGGACTTTAGTCACGAAAGCAGCTCCGGAGCTGCGGTACATGTGGTCTTGGCCAAATCTAGCTCATGGTGGAGGGTTGGAGTCAGTTGTGCTGGTTGACTCCAGAGCTGTGGATACGAAGCCACAAAGTCCTCAATTTTGAGGATTAAACTCAACTGGAGGATTATTCAGATTCAGAAATTCTCAGAAGATGGTATGAGGAGTCTAGGGGCTTAGATTTGACTACGCTGACAGGTTCTTCGAACATTAGCGCTTTTGGCATGCTTTTCCAGCAGCGCTTACTTCGACCATCTTCTTCTTATGGACGTGGCCAACACTCGGGCAATTCTTACCGCCAAGCAGTACCGATTCCAATTTCACTACTATACATTCCCCAGTGGATGGCAACATTACCATCTCCTTCAAGACACCTCCAATCGGCACATGCACCACGGTTTTTTCTACCCAGAAGCAGTATACAGGTTATGTCGTTCTTCCACCGTACACACTTGCTCCAATACAACAAGATTATTCCGTCAACACATTCTTTTGGTTCATCGAGGCAAGAAACAAACCAGAAACAGCACCATTGACGATATACATCAATGGCGGGCCAGGGAGTAGCAGCATGGTTGGGCTGTTCCAGGAGAGTGGGCCTTGTCAGGTTGTGGAAATAGCAAACGGCGTGCTTGGAACACAGCCAAGGCAGTGGGGATGGGATAGGAGTTCCAACATAATCTTTATCGACCAGCCGAATCAAGTAGGCTTCTCGTACGATACTCTTACCAATGGCTCTCTGAACCTTTTGACCGGAGCATTCGACTTCCCACCAGCCGGTGTTCCTTCAAACCAACCGCCTGACAGCTTCCTAAACGGTACTTTCAGCTCTGGGAATGGCAATGCCACGGCCAATACTACGGACATTGCAGCGCAGACAATCTGGCACATGTTACAAGGTTTCCTTGGCGCATTTCCACAATACAATCCCGGGAATCGACCGAACAGCACTATAAACGGCCCGGTCGGTGTCAATCTCTTTGCAGAAAGCTATGGCGGTCATTTCGGGCCGTCATTTGCGTCTTTCTGGGAGGACCAGAACATGCGCCGCAAAAACGGGACGATACCGAGCAATAGTACTCTGGAGATTCGACTCCAGTCGGTTGGCATCTTACAAGGTTGCATAGATGATTTAGTTCAAGCCCGCTATTACCCTCTATTTGCCTACAACAACACTTACGGAATCCAAGCCATCAGTCTTACGGACCAGCAGACAGCGGCCAACAGTTTCCTCAGTGCCAATGGTTGCCAGCAGCAGATTCAATCGTGCAGGAGTGCTGTTGCATCGCTGGATCCCCAGGATGAGGGAGATGTAGCTACCGTCAACCAGATCTGCCAATCGGCGCAAACGAGTTGTAATAGCGAGATCCAAGGACCTTACTACCAATCGGGGCGTGGACCTTACGATATCACGCACAAGGTTCCAGATCCTTTTCCACCAAGTTTTTACCTGGACTACTTGAATAATGCAGAGGTCCGGGCTGGTATCGGCGCGATGGTCAATTATACAGAAAGCAATCCGACGGTGCAGAAGGCTTTCCTACAAACCGGCGATTACGAAAGAGGCAGCGAGATATCTCAGATATCTTACCTCCTTTCCCTCGGTGTTCGGGTAGCTCTCCTCTACGGCGACCGTGATTACGTTTGCAATTGGCTTGGCGGTGAAGCAGTATCATTCTCTATCGCCGCTCAGTCACCTTTATATTCACCCTTTTACTCAGCCGGCTATGCCGATATCGTAGTCAACAGCTCATATGTTGGCGGTGTTGTCCGACAATATGGCAATCTATCTTTCTCGAGGATCTACGACGCTGGCCATCTCATCCCAGCTTATCAACCCGAAACTGCTTTCACTATCTTCACAAGAATTATCATGGGGACTGACATCGCTACCGGCAAGCCGGTGGACCTGAGTAATTTCACTACTCACGGTGATGCCAATGCGACATATACCAACTCCGCTCCAGCTTCACCAGATCCTACATGCTGGATCCGCAATGTCGCCAACACCTGCACGAACGATCAGAAAGAGATGATCCAGCAAGGACAGGGTGTCATCATCAACGGAGTACTTTACGACAAAGCAAACGATTGGCAAGCGCCAGCGCCCTCGATCTCTGTTCAGGCGGGGATGCCAGGTACGGTACCAACGTCGATGACCGCAAGCACAGCAGCGGCATCAGGCGGTTCGGGCTCCACGGCTTCGACAACGGGAAGCGTAGCGACAGGAGTGTATGTTGCCACAGGCACACCAACTACGACCAAAACAGGTGCAGCAAGGCGAGGAAGTGAAGCATCCTTCCTTGCCATGATAGGGGCTGGACTCGTGGCGGCTGTTTTTGGAAACATGTGTACTTGACCAAAAGGAATCATCTCGGGTTAAGGTGCTGACGGGAAAATATGGATGGCATTGTTTGCTTTTGTTGCTTTCATACCAGATCTGTTGGTCTGGTGATTTTTTATAATGATACCCAAATGCCTTCAGTATTGCTTATAGAGTCGTCATATATAACGATCTAGACCTGGAGTACTACGTGTAGCTTCAATACCTATAGGTGGGTGACTCTTAATATCACGTCTACCATTAACGGCATCTAATACTTCATGCTTGTAAGATCGATTGCACAACAGAAACTTTAGAGGGATATTGTTGGGCAGCTTCGACGAGCCTCATGCTTCAAGATCGGTATTTGCCGGTATCCGCACATTTCGAGAGCTTTCCAACACCAGACTCATTAAATAGCACATCAACACGCAGCACGCTTCACTTCGCCGAAGGTTTCTCAATTCACCTGATTATCCGTTCTGTCTTTCGCTCAATCAGTCAAGGTCAGTAGCTATTCGAGGCTCCCAGGCTTCCGCTCTTACGCATATTTTACATGATGAGAATTCCAAGCTGGCACCAGTCCTAGAAGACTTGTACTCTTTTTGCTGCGGATTAGCTTTGCTGGAGCATAGATCTCCTACTGTCTCTGACTTTATGATATCATCTCCTCTACTTCATAAGCGCATATCTGGTGAGACTGCAGTTGCTGATGTGTCCCAGAGCAGATCGAGGTCTGCTCAAATCCAAAACTTTAACCGTAAATTTCTCTTTCCACACCCTAAGCCTCTAAAATGGTTCTCCATAATCCAAACAATTGGCATTGGGTAAATAAGGATGCCTCGGCATGGGCGCGAGAATACCTTGATCAAAACCTTGCAGCTATTTCAGCGGAGGAGGGGGACGTTTCGGCCAAGGTGGACAAAATTTTGAGTATGGACGGAGATGTCGATGTCAACCAGCGGAAGGGCAAAGTCATCACACTCTTCGATGTCAGACTGCAATTAGAATACTCGGGTGGGTATCCTCAGGCCTCTTAGCAAAACCTCAATGCTCAAGCTTGACAGGCAGCACGAAAGATGACGAGGAGGTTAGCGGAACCATTACCATACCTGAGGTAGCGCATGATACCGAGGAAGATGAGTATGTCGTACGTTCCCTTCATTTCCCATCATGGTAGCCTAAGATTTGATGGCTAACGTGGTTCGCCGCTTCAGTTCGACATTGACATTTACTCCGACGCTAGCTCAAAACAGCCTGTGAAGGATCTCGTGCGGTCGAAGATAGTTCCACAACTACGCAAACAACTAGTCAAGCTGGGACCAGCGTTGATCACAGAGCACGGCAAAGACCTGCAACACGGCCCTGATTCGAACCCTTCAAGCGGCTTTGCAACCCCAACGCCTGCCACCACCGCCGCGCAAGCAAATGCAAAGCCATCTTCCACACCAACTACAACATCGCAGTCCGGCTCCAAAGCCACCCTCGTCAACACCACCACCGTCACGGACACGGAAGAATTTCGCACCACAGCCTCCGAGCTCTACCAGACCTTCACCGACCCACAGCGACTCGCGGCCTTTACCCGCGCACCCCCAAAAGTCTACGAAGGCGCCCACAAAGGCGGCAAATTCGAGCTTTTCGGCGGCAACGTAACCGGCGAATACATCGAGCTAAACGAACCGACCAAGATCGTGCAGAAGTGGAGATTGCAGCAGTGGCCTGCGGGCCACTATTCGAGGTTGGAGATCAAGTTCGATCAGAATGACGTCGATGCTGTTACGGTCATGAGGGTGAATTGGGATGGGGTGCCAATGGGACAGGAGCAGGTGACGAAGAGGAATTGGGGCGAGTATTACGTTCGGAGTATCAAGACGACGTTTGGGTATGTCTCGAAAGCCTAAGCCTACGTTTTAGTGAAAGGTTGACTAATCCTTGGCAGGTTCGGAACCATACTGTGATGGCGTTTGACACTGCCAATTTCATAGAGGACTCGATGACATGGGGAGCGGTGGACGATGATCGGAGAGTATACGCAGTAGTCCTGGCGTGAGCCTCGTTGAAATGTAGCTACCATAGAAAGCAAATCGATGACAGTTCCACATATTCACCCCTGCTTAGACCGTCCGCCACCCGCTAGATCCCCAAAGGGGTGTCTGTACCCAACAGTGCTCACTAATCAAATTTCAGGTGGGGTGAATCTGACCTCTTGAACGCGTATGTAGAGTCATCGGTCCCAGCATCATAGCCTGATATACAATTTAAAAAAAAAGCCCCTACATAACAATGCTTAGGAAAGTATGCCGAGAGCTAGCACTCGTCAGTATCCGTGTAGGTAGGTAGTAACGACGGACGGGGATCCAGCTCATTGTTGTCAGGGTCTAGACGTTAGAAATACGGACTTATAGCGTTCGTATGCACTGGAATGCTAAACAGGTAGAGTAGAGTACATGTATGTCGAAAGAAGATGCCCTCGTCGTAGACGCTGCCTTTCGAACATACGTCCAAGACAGGGTGTTCGTCCCGGTATACGGCCCACACCCGTGTGTCGGCAGCGTCGGCTACTGCTGTGTTGATGGATCGGGGTGTCTATCGTCATGCGGTACACTCAGTGAATTGCGAGGGGTGCTTCGTCGTTGAGGTTGTGGGTTTTGTGAGAACATGGGAGTCCGAGGGGGGTTGGGGTTGGGGGGGGGAATGTTATATTTGTAGCCGTACGGCTTACGGAGTTGTTGTGAAGGGAAGGTGGAGATATGTTGTGTCGGGCGGGGGGGAAGAGGTAA
>JAABUP010004677.1_pt1 | contig 22009 bp, 20 predicted proteins | sample 5559201 | NCBI WGS metagenome assembly JAABUP01 (sample SAMN10711887, study PRJNA513373) | rock metagenome | isolation source: Antarctica rocks | place: Antarctica | reverse complement strand
ACCCGCCGTCAGCTCATAAAACCAAGTTCCGAAAAACCGGGATTTGAACCGTCAACCGCCTGCTTTTTGAAGGCAGACGCTTAAACCACAGGCTAGGTGGTCCTGTGGGGCGCACTAACAACACTTGTAACAACCATAGTCTCACCCTTGAAGCCTGCTGCCCCACCATACGTGGACAACAAGCAAATCATGGTCAGAACAATGCACACATGGCAAGCGATGCAGTGTCAAAGTCGTCAGTGTAGCAAACATTCAGGAAAGGTTGGCAAGATTCTGGGTCAATACTGTATAAACGTATCACGAGGCCAGCAAGCGCAATCTTCCAGCAGTCACAGCAGTTGGCCTAGGTCAGCGCCATTGTTTATTTGAGGAGAGCGCCTTCAAGAAGCGTTTCAGACAGACCGACTTTCTTTGCGTTCCTCTTATCATGAGGGTAAGTAATATACAAACCTGCATCAATACCGCATGATTTCAATTGGATCAAATGCTTGATGCAAATTCATGTGCATATGAGCAGAGATTCAGGAATTGATCATAAAGAAGGGCCACATAAGCACAAAAACAATAGTGTGTAGCATGAATCTTGATCTACATTCCCTGCCACAACTTATGCCTTCCAGACAGATTTGTACTGCCTGGGCTGCATAACCTCTCAAAGAGCCCAACAAATGATTGATGCATCTGGCTATATATGTATGCGATGTACAAGGCATGCAAGTGTCGGCTTTGTAAGACAATGATGTTGGACTTTGTTACCTGTGTATGATAGCAGGCACAAGGACCATGGCACCAGTAAGCAGACCAGCAGGCTGTTGCCTAAGGCACGTGCATTGGCACGATCGCGCTCAATGTCCACCTCACTGGTAGACACGGAACCTTTGAACCCAAAACACCTCTCTGCAACCAAACCTGCACAGCACAGCACATGTCAATGGTTTTGTGACAGTGATGCACACCAGCAAGCCAAGGTTTGCGACTTAAGCACTTAAGCACTTGACCACTGGCCAAATGCATTTCTGAAGATGACTTGGATTGAAGTCAGCTGAGCAAGTCCTGCAATTTGCAATCACTGCATGTGCAGAGAACTAAGGCAAAATCATGCCAAAGGCAAACTACCTGATTGAGACATCAAAAGCAGCATCAAGCAGGGTGGTGGTGGGGGACGGGGGGCCTTAACTATGCACTCTGTAAAGTTACGCCGCACTATGTAAACCCTAACCCAACTTGCTTACCCCCGGGAGGGGGGGGGGGTGGGAGGGAGGCTTACCTACAAGAGGAGCAGCACAGGCTGCCACAGCTCCCTCAAAGGATCGATCAAAGGCATATACAGTGGAGCGCAGCTGCTCTGGCACAATTTCAGCAAACATGGCGCTGTTGTTGCTGCCGCACCTGTAGGCATCATGCTGCTGCGGTCAAATATTGCTTATGAGTAACAACAGCAGCCAGCACAATGGGAACTGGGCTGTGATCATGGAGGGCTCATGAGAAAGTGGCCCTGTGGTCATGCAAAGCCAACACCTCATCAGATGCCACGACAATTTGGTCCAACAGGCAGAAGGGTCAAGTGCTATACCAAATCCAGTGGCGCGTACTTGCTGCACCAGGGGTCTGCAATAGACAACAAGATGGCAGGCTTACCAGCTGATGCACAAGCCGAAGAGGAACATGACCAAGGCGTACAGGTTCCTCATGGCTGTTCTGTGACCCACATCATGGGTTGGCAGGCCCTTCAGCAGAAGGCAGGAGAGAGGCAGCGACAACAGCACGCTGAGCTGTGCTGTGATGATGCGGCCAGAATTGGGCCATCGCCTTGCTAACACATCACCTGCCATAGACAGAGTAAGTCAGAACAACACTGTGTTCTGGTCTGAGGTGCCACATCAGGAGGCGCCTATTGTGTTTGCTGTAAGCCGTCAAGCTTCCAGCCTATTTTGCTTTCACAGAGGTTCTGAGTATACATTAGTCAACAGGTTCAGGTCACTGAAGCAGCATGAGTTGCGGCGGTCTGCCTGCTGGCAGCTGATGTACATCAGCTGCTGCATGCATCACAGAGATTGTAAGCCTTTGGTGAGTGCTACATCTGACAGAACATGCGTGTTTCAGCCAGTCCACTTTCTACACTGTCAGCTGTGCTTTGCAGTGATGTGGTGCTTTCAATGAAAAGAAAAGACTATGCCTTTTGGCGACAGTTTAATGAGAAGCCAAGTCTTATACAGGGCTGCCCAGGGGTGCTTTCAATGCACTTGTCTTGCATGCATACTTGTATTGCATGCATAGTTGTCTTGCATACATACTTGTTGTGTATGCATACTTGTCTTGCATGCACACTTGTTTTGCATGCACACTTGTCTTGCATGCAGGGGATGCCCTTGGGGTCACCTAGGTAACCTCCAAGGGCAGAGCCAATGGCACAGCCTCCAGCAAAGAGGGCCATCAGCACACTGGCCGAGTAGTCTGTGAAGCCCAGTAGCTGCAGCCATAGAGTGAAGAAGACCATTGCGTTCCATGGAGTGCTGCCCACTATGCCCTGCATCAACAGAATACATCATGAACTTCATGCATTATGTGTGCAGCCCTCATGCTTACAGATTGTGCTCCCAGCTACAGATGAGTTCCAGTACAGAAAGATGCACCTCACACGGGACACAAGTACTAATGAAATAGTCCTGAGTATTGAGTATCCATAGAGAGTTTTGAATTCTGATGTATGATGACAACCATACCTGCAGAATGATGATCTGGAAAGTACGTATGTGGAGGACAGCAGAGATTTCCCGCCAAGCCTCTTTCAAACGTGTGCCCCAGCCAATGCTGCTGTTCATACTTGCCCGTCTGCACACAACTATGGGAGTCTTTGGTTGTGTCAGTGGATGTATGACATCTTGTAGTCAGGCTGAACAGCCCTCGTGAACATATATGCAGCAGGGCCGCATCTGTGTACAAGGGCAGAGCAGGGGGCTGTCTGGCAGAACTGACAGACTGCTCCTTGTTTGTGTACAGACGTCGTGTGCAGACAAGCAGCCCCGATCTGAGAGTTGGTCAGCAGGACAGCTTCACAGGCAGCTTCACGGAAGCCAAGACATCTACTAGCCATCACTCACCACACTAGATCATGTGATTACACTAGACCATGTGAATACACTGGACCATGCACAATATCTCTTGTCCATAAAAAGCTGCACAACTATAGAAGCAGTGACCCACTTCTGGGGACTCTGGTAAGCAGGGAGCTGAAGGCCATCAGGGGCTGATGAGAGGGGCAGTGTTGGGGCTGACAGGATCATGGGTGAGATGAAGTTCTGCAGACCACAGAAAGCATCAGTACTTGAGCACTGAACAACACTGCTGACCTGGTTTGTCAGCACGTGTGTTGCTTCTAGTATCAGACAAGAGGGACTGAAGCCCCACCTTGAGCATGGCAAAAATCAACAAGTCAGCAAGAGAAGCCATACGCAAGCACTGTGATGTGCAAATGCATGCTTGATGAGGCCGGAACCATATGCAGAAGACATGAGAGGTACAGCCTCACTGGGGCAAAGGAAACAGTGAGGCAACCATGCAGGTTCAGCATCAGGCTTTCTGCCACGGGGGCTACAGGCAGCACAGAACACTGAGAGATTCATCAAGCAGTCAAGTCAGCACCACGCCAACATGGACTTGGAACAAGCCAGTTTTCTGCGTCATCATGCGCATTGTATGCATTCCACTGGCTGGTCACAACACACCTTGGCAGTTGGCCGAGGGTCAGTGGCAATGTAGAAAACAAGACCACTGGTGACGAGGCTGACAAGTGCCATTAAGTGGAAGGCAAAGCGCCAGCCGTCCATTCCAAAGGGCATTGTGGAGCCAATGTTGGTAGCAAAAAATCCGCCAATCATGCCACCTTGAGTACAACAGATGTGCATCTGTGCCAGAGATAGTGGTGATGTGGCCTATGCATATGTGTGCAGCACACATGCGGTTCTCCATGTCAAATCTTGTGAGGTGAGTACATCTAGTTTGATAATACGTGCAGGCTGGCATATCACATGCTGTTGAGACAGTCTATAAAGCGTGACTTTGAAATGGGGCAATAAAGCTGCACAAGTCTAGAGACCTAAGTGGCACAACAGTTGTTTTGGCACACACACACACACACACACACACACACACACACAGAGACACAGTTGTCAAAGTGGTGTGGCGCAACATACTGCAGGACGCTGTGAAAAACATGAAGCCAAATGCTTTGCCTCTGCTCTCTGAGGGATGATAATCAGCCACAAGGCTCTGCACACAGGGAATGACCAGAGCCAAGCCTAGCCCATTGATGGCACACGAGACCATGGCCTACAGACGCTAGTCAGATTTTTGTACCAATGTTGTTGCATCTAACAAAGAATTGCGCATTGAGTGCAAAATTTGCTTGCTTGACAGCTCTTGCAAAGTGTACTGCTGTATGACAGCAAGGCTTGCACAATGAGTCTGTGGTACGAAATCATCATCATGGCGTCTTGCATCAGCAGCAGACGCAACAATGAGATGTGGTGATTTGACGCGTATCTTGCCTGGTGCAGAGAGGTGCTGAAACCAATTACAGCAGTCATCACCCCCCAAAGAAAGCAGCCAAATGCCACTATGTGAGTCCTGTCATACTTGTCACCGAGCACTCCACTGATAGGAGATGTAGCTGCCTGCAGATTTATTAATCTCAGTTGCAGAACATGCAAAGACTACCTCAGCTTGTAGTATCAAGCATGCAGACAACCTGAAAGGGGATATACCTGCACCATAGCTCTGCAAAGAGTGAGTGTCCCAAGCTGTGCAGGAGTGGCGTTCAGGGAGCGTCCTATGAAGTAGTATACAGCTGGCAGAACCTGCTCGTCCGCTTTTTCCACAACAGAGGCCAGGTTCATCAGAAGGGTTGTGCGAAGCCTTGCTGAGGCCGCTGCTGCCTTTTCCATGGTGTGACGCTGAGTAAAGCCCGGTGGCACAATGACAGCAAACGTTCAAATCTGCTTTCGGCGACAACTCGCAAGAGCGCTCATAAGCAATCGCGCTGTCGATATACAGCTTCTGGATCAGTCTGGCTTTTGCAGACCGTTGTGTCGTGCGTTGTAGTTGTGTACAGTGTGATCTCCCTGCAAACGGACGTTCGTGCTGTGTAACCAAAAACGCCTGGCACCGCTACAAGCGGTGCATCGAGTCTCGCATGCTATCGCACAGGGGTCATAAGCACCACACGACAGAAGTGATGCGATGTTGGACGGCAGCACCCGAAGAAGCACCTGCCAGGTATTGAAACGCCCAAACCGACTGCAAGCTGTTTGAATACGATCATATGAGGCGCGCGAAACTCCCAGCTTGAGTGCAGCTGCACATCGCCCCTTCCGAATTCGGAAGGGCCCTTTCGACAGGGCGTTGCAGCAATTGTTGACTCAGCCCTGCAGTCACGACCTGAAGGCTTGTGAGATACCTCGTGCACTGCCGACGGCTTGTAGTTCCACGCGTTACCAAATCGATGTGATGTTCATGAATGCGCCTGATAGACAAACATACAGAAATCGGGTGTGAACCGAGGAGACTGTACTGGTAAGTCGACGATGCTGTGATTGCTTCCGACAGCACCGAATGAGCGTTTGAAGCTCTTCAAGTCTTCACCGTAGCTTGCTCTGGGTTCAAATTGTGAAACTCGGTCGTCTTTTCCCTGCAGTCACGCCTGATCAGCTGCACAAAGCCTGGTGCATGCCTCGGCAGCTGACCTCGTAACTGGTCGAGACCGCGCGCGCTGTCTTGTTTTCAGATTGCTTCAGCAGCCTGCACACATATACCAAAAACATATGCAAGATCGCCTAGCCACCCCGAAGATGATGGCTGTGTTCGCTGCTTCAGCTTTTGGTGCCGCAACTGCTCAGACAAGCTCGGCCTCCTGCCCAGCCGTGTTCAACGGCACTTTGCCAGCTGCAACAGAGGCTCATTTGCAAGGGGCGCATCAAATGGCGGTCCTCGCAAGGAAGCTCGAGGAGACAGAACATCTGCTGCATCTCAGTCACTCGCACCCTCCAAACTCTGGGTTTAGATATGGCACATTTCTTTGTGGGATGCTTGTGGCTGTGCTACTCATGGGTACAGCAGCACTACTCTCTTGGGAGTACATCAGAAAGCAACTGCAGCGCAAGCAGCAAGTGGCTGTTGTGGGTGGTCTCAAAGACATGGATGACAAGACTCTGAAGAAAGTCCTCGGCTCGGTATGTTTCCCTTCTCCAACTGCCCTTTTCATCATCCAGCCTATCACCTGTGTCAAAATGCCATGTGACACAGGGTTTCCCTGATTGACACAATCTTTGAGAGGTACACGATGTTTACATGATCTTGCTGATTGCAGGTTGATTTACCCAGTTGGGTAAACTTCCCAGATTATGAACGTGTGGGCTGGGTCAACAGCATCATAAGTAAGGCTCTATCTTCTGTCTCAAGGTCATCACTGCTCTGCCTTGCCACACATGTCTCAAACCTTCAATATGCCTTGTTGCGATGCAGATTTTTACCTGCGCTGCTGACTCAAGCTCAAACTACAAAACCCATCAAGTGCAAGACAGTTTAAGAGCTTTGGCTCCTGTCCCATACTTATACAAGGCCGATGTGTGCAGGTCAGTTGTGGCCACATGTCTCCATGGCAGCAACAGGCCTTGTGGGGGACCAGCTCAATCCCCAGCTGGCCATGAACAAACCCAAGTGGATCAGTGACATTCACTTGCACAATTTCAACCTAGGAGATGAGCCTCCCAGCATCTCTGGTGTCAAGGTCAGTCCGCTCTTTAACAGTGTACAATCCTTCATGTGCATTGCCCAGGTTGAAGTTAAGCAAACCAATCCCGAGTTCGAACCAGCAATCCAAAGTTTGTCTCAAAGTGTACCATATAGATGTGTTACGCTGAAGCAGCAAGGACATGCTGTACATTGAAAGGCATGACTGGAGTATGGCAATGCCATCTTGATGTTAGTTGTCACTAGGAACAAGTTGAGTTTTGCAGTAAACAGCCAACAAAACAGTAGACTGGTGTAAATTACCTGACACGTGTAGACAGCAGCTCTATGACCATCAATCGCCTTTCTATGCACCATTTGTTTTCAATTGGGACTGTTGTTAGGCACCTAGGAAATTGGGTGCACGTTGATCTGGCAGGCTGGGACTCACACATTTTATTGCCTGTCACATCTAATCAAATTATCATTACAAGAATGATGAATGTGTCAGGCAGTAAGATCATGCCAAACCCATCTTTGGCAAAGGTTGCTGGTGGTGCCCATGGCACCAACGATTCTTGGTCTGTACTACAGCAGACCCAATTCATTGTCCTTACAACAACATGCACAACCGCAAGGCTGACATTGCAGTATGTGCAACTTGGTCATACATTTCGTTCAAATTGCAATACATGACTTGGGTCTTCATCTGTCTCCAAAAGCCTGCTCTGATCTTGTGACATGCCGTTAGATCACAGGCAGTGTCATGACATCACATGACATTTTTGCCATGCTCTCACACTCAGCTTGGTTGAGGTGTGCTGTGGTATTATGACACTCCCTGTGACCTAACGGCATGTAACCAGTGCAAACCAAAGTCGTGGTTAGAACAAGGCTCTATCCTACAGGGCACGGAGCCAAACCCAACCAGCTCTGTGCTAGTTGGTCAGCCGGGCTTTGTTTTGTGTCTGCTTCCTGCCTTGGCTTGAACAAACCAGTTGCAGGCTTGCTGGAGTGCTTGTTCTTGCATGCTGGCCTGGCAAGATCAAGCACTCCAGTAAGTTTGCAAATGGTTTGTTCAAGCCAAGCAGCCCAGTCAAGCCAAGCAGCCCAGTCAGTCAGCGATCAGCACATCACCCAACACTGCAACAAGCACATAGCCTGTAAGAATGTATGGCAAAGGGAGAGCGCATTGAATTGACCCTAGTGGTTGGCGTGTGGCCTGTGGTAGTCTGTGGAGTTGCAAACAAGTGATGGATATCAAGCAGTGATGTCTGATATAGCAGGTATTGCCAAGAAGGGTTGGTCTGTGTGTGTTATCGGGGTACTCATTACAAGCGCAACAGCTTGCAGCACGCTGTCAACATATCTCGAGCTCCCTTGTCATCAATGCAGTCTTTCTGAGGTTGTTCTTGTCAACCTTAGACAGGCTCTCGTGGACGACAGGGGTTGCAGTCAATAGAAAAGTTGAGTGAGGGTATTTCGGCAGCATCTCAATACAGATTTGTGTCCAACAATTTGACTTGTATGGTAACAACACATGATTCAAGCAATTTGCATCCCACCCACCAGCTCAACTGCCAATTCAACCGCAGCCATGCTCAAGTGCTAGTCAGCATCCTGAGTAGCCTAGAAGCATTTCATCTGAGATGCAACAAACACTGTCAACTTGTGCTTGACATACATCTTGCCAGTAGTGCAAACAGAGTCCAGCGATTAGGTTGATCCAACTTGTGCCTAGCTTGTGCCAGCACGCACCTGCATGAAGGGTAACATGAAGCAGTCTGATTTTGAGCTGGATGGCTCCATGATGCTTTTCAGGCCAGTGTATGCTAGTGCAAGCTGAATGTATGGGCTCTCAGTCTAGCTGCTTTACCATGAACAGCTGCACCCAGTGTACTACAAAAGCCAAAATTCATTCACCCTCATGATGCTCAGTGAGGCGTCAAAGGTCTATTAGACAAAATGGCTGCAATAATGTCTGTATCATGACTTGTAGACAAACCAGTGTCCAAATATACTGTCCCAGTACAACAGATGAAGATAACGATGCATTGCTTCTTCTTAACCATCAAAGCCAAAGCCACTTCAGGGAAGCCCTGTATATCTCATCTCGGGCCTTTGCTAACTCAACGCCAAAAGGCGTAGTCTTTCTCTTTTTTTTTCAAAGTCAAGCTCTCTAGGTGGTACACTGGTCTAGGACGGATGCGCAGCTGCATCTTTTGGCATGTGACACACTCCTGTAGGCTTGCCTTGCAACCCTAATGGGTTTTTGCACTTTTTGTATGTGACATGAGCTTCAAGGTGTGTCAGCATTGACAAATTGTATCAGCATCAACAAAACTCCAACATACAGCTGAATCAGCAGCCCTAAGGATGTTCCAGGAAGGCTTCCTGGCATGTGGGAGTTCCTTGTTGACAGCCTATCTTTTTAGAACTTAAAGATAATCTGTTTTGGCCCGTCCACATTTAGCTTGGCTTCTGAACTTTGTAGAACTAGATGAGTGTAGAGCATACGGCGTCGCAGTTCTAGCGCCCTCCTTCATTACAGCATCACACCAGCAATTTCATTGGTGCTCTGTTGTCGAATGCCTTGAACACTTAGTGCTTAGTGTATATTGTTTTCCCAGTTATTGACTATTGACTCCCCTGATGAGTCCCCAAGACAAGAAATGTAAATTGGTTGATTGATTGATTGAGAACTGCCTGCAAAGGTGCACCATCAATATTGGAAGGCATCGTCAAACATGAAGGACAATGTGGGCAAGCCATGATGATGGCTGGCCTTCAAGGCTGATCAATCACTAACTACGGCCGAAAAACGTTCCTTTGCCAGCTATCTTCAGTACATTTCCTGCCAAATATGGGTGTGCATGCACATGTCTTATGCTGCAAGTTGATCAGCCATACAAGCTGTTGCAAAGACAGATCAAGCCAACCTTTGGCTCGATAATTCTTTTGTGACAGCTTGTATGGCTGCCAAACCAGCGTGCTGCTGATGTATACAACTTTAGTGAGAAATACGTGCACTGCCTCGTCCAGATGCATTGCAGAAATGCACGGCTGCAACAAATCTTCCTGCCATTTCAGATATGACCTTGCTTTGCAAGCAGGCACTGGCTCCTGCAACTGGCAAGAACGACAACCCTAAAGCCTGAAACCCTAACCTTAGGTGTAACCAGTGAAGTAGTTCCACTTGAAATGCAAGGTCACCATTTGTGCATCTTGTGTAATCTGCCAAACCCTAGATACAGCTAGATACTGCACAAACCCTGAATTCTATTTCACCTGCCTGTCGACATAACTGCAGCATGTGTCTCACCTCACATTCAACTTGGACATGATAATCATAATCAACAGAAGCCTGAGACAGGTGCACAAGCTGCTGCGCCTTTTTGTCTTCATGCATCTGCAAGTCACCTGTGAAGTGGTCCTTTAGTGTAGAGGTTTCAGGACTTATACAGTCAGAACCTCTTGCAGATGCCCAGGAAAGCTCTCTGACTGTGTGTGTCTGTGAAATCTTCTGACTGTGTACCTCCTGAAACTTGAACCCAACAGGCACCAACAGGCACCAGTTTGATGTTTCTGCCAGATGTCAACCCTTTTGCTGACCCATGCATGCACACACATTTGTCTGTCTGATCTACCATGCCAGGCTGGCCCACACCAATTTGTACAGCAGGGTATGTGCCAAGTAAGGTATGGTCTGCTGACTATTATACACCTTACTTTTGGCACTTACCCTTGCTGTACGCATCGGTGTGGGCCAGCCTGGCATGGTGGACCAGACAGACATACATATCTTGGGTGGCCCAGCATGCACCAAACAAGCTGTCATGCACTGTCTATATTGCACGGCTGCTGCCTGTATGCAATTGAGCATGTTTCAGTCATAACTAAGCTACGTTGCACTCATGGTCTAGCTGTATCTGAGCTTTGATATAGCTATGCGCAGCCAGGTGCATCACAACAGCATACTTTTGGTGTGCAAATATCTACGGCTGCACCAGCCAATGCCTGCAGTACTTATTTGTTGTTGTCTGGGTGATGTTCACATTCTGGGAATGTAGCACCCGTCGAGGCACCTTGAGGTGCTGCATGCTGAGGAATGTGAACATTGCCTACCTTTAAAAGACAGCAGTTGGCTGCTTCGTTCGTCTTACCTGCAACCCAGTAAAACATCAACCCAAGGGCCTCAGAGAACAGTCTTCAGCATGCAGAGTATGCATGCGCATTTGTTGTGAAGGTGCTATTATTGCCCTCCTTCATTGCAGCATCACTACTGCAATATTTTGTGGCGGTTAATTGTCCGACGCCTCAAAACACTCAGTGCTAAGTGTATGTGGTTTCCTAGTTGTTGCCTGTCAACTCTCCTGAGTCCTAAAGACAAGTGTGCATTGGGTGGCCGATTGCAGTGCAGTACTGGCTGTTGATACTCATATAGCAGCAGATGGAACATGCACAGGTCGTCAAGCAGTAGCTAACACAATAGAAAACATTGCACAACGTGGTGGCGTTGCTGTGAGTGTGACATGTGTGTCAGCTTCGCCAGTGTGAAATTCTGACTGGACAGCTTGCTGTTGGTACTCGTGTTGTTCAACCAGAAGTTTACCCTGGTGAAGTCCAAATCATGTGACGACTTGACCTAGATCCTGAGACATAGCTGTTGTGCCAGTAGTGTTCATGGACCTGTAGCTTTGCCCAGTAAGGGGTGTTATTTACACGCTTCTGAAGTCACAGCAGCTTACCCAGTGTGTCATCACAAACTGTGTCTTGCAGTTCAATAGCAGCTTCAAATGCACCAATGTTAGTCAACTTCACCAGCGTGCCATTCTGACTGGACAACATGTTGTTGGGACTTGCGTCGTTCAGCCAGACCTGCATGCTGGTGAACAAACTCAAACTGCGCAAGTGTTTGATGTACATCCAGGAGATGTATTCAGTTGTCTTGTTCCAATATTGGTCCTGCACCTGTAGCCTTGCCCAGCCAGAGGTGTTTGTTTACATGCCTCTGAAGCAACACCAGCTTCCACAGTGTGTCGTCATCACAAACTGTGTCTTGCAGTTCAACACCAGCTTCAAACAAAACAAATGCACCATGTGTGTCAACTGCACCAGTGTGCCATTCTGACCAGACAACGTGTTGTTGGGATGCGCGTCTGGCCAGTCTAACATTCTGGTGAAGTCTGAACCATGTGATTACTTGATATAGATCCCATGACAAAGCTGTTTTGTTCCCATGATGTTCATATGATGCGTTTGGCTGCCAACACAGAGCTAGAGCAACCATTTAGTCCAGCATGTTCATATGATGAAGCCAATACTGACAGTCTGTGACCATATGAACAGGCTCTTGCTAGCGGCTTTGTTACATGAACAGGCTGGGCTGGGTGGTTGCTCTACACTGAAGCTCTGCTCAGCACGGGGAGTTTACTACTGTGATGATTTACTGCTTATATTGTTTATTGTTATTCATGAATTATTGTTAATAGTATTTCTTTATCATGGTAGTTATCTTACTATTTGATTATTACTAGCTTTTGATGTGACACCAGCTTTTAGAATCTGTCAGCACCACAAACTGCGTCATGCAGTTCAACAGTAGCTCCTAACAAACGAAAAGCATTGGCCGTTGCTGCCTGTCAGTTTGGAATTGAGATGTCTTTCGTACTCATGTTCTCTGTGGATGGAAGATCTCAAAAAGTCTCCAGATGAAGACAACTGTAAACAAGAGTCTTCCTTTGGAGTTAGTTTGGTACCTTACATTTAGCAAAAGCCAGAAACAAGCCCAATCTGCTCTGTTCTACAATGCAGCACTGAAATTGCAAGCTATACATGTTTGAAACATGAAAACTTTTGGACAAGCACAAGATGCATATCAGACTGCCTATTGTGTGACAGTTTTCAACATGTTTGACAGCGCTGGTGATGCAGGTGTACAAAGCAGAAGATGTAAGCGGCGAAGTCATCATTGAGCTGGATGTCACATGGGCTGGCGAGCAAAATGTCCAGCTCATCATCAAACCCTTTCCCAAATTCCACCTTGGAGTAGGGCTTGGTGTTGGCAGACTGATATCCAATTTCCTGACCATGAGGGTCGGAGTGGGCAACCTCTTCTTCTCTGGCAGGGTCAGGCTGTCCCTGAAACCCTTGATGGGTCGTATTCCTGTTGTGGGAGCTGTTAGGGTTTCCTTTGTGGAGCAGCCGCACTTCAACTACGCCCTTACTGTATACGGCGGTGACATCTCGTTCTTACCAGGTAACAACTACCATCTACACTTGCAGATACTCTGTGTGCTCATGTGCCTTTTTGCCTGCAGTCATCCCACTTGGGTATCTAGTGTCATCTGTCATTTTCACATTGGCTGTGCACATACTGCCATCTGACTGTATTGCTGCATGCTTTCCTTGAGTCAGCGTTCAACTTGACCAGAACCAAACTGAACTGCAGCACTCCTAGAGCAACTGCGTTGATACACTGCCTTGCACTCTGAAGAAACTCGTGCGTTGCATGAGGCTGCTTCATTACCTGCAAATGTACAGTTTGACTACAATATTTGGACCTTTTGTGGGCGCCCAAAACAACATTGAATGGCTTGTTTCATTACAACTCAGAATTTTTTCAGCTGTTGTCTATTGATCCCTCTGAGGAAACCTAAAGACAGGAAATGTAAATCAGTTGATTGATTGATTGACATATGCAGGATTGGAGGTGTTCATCAACAGCTTCATCAAGGACATTGGGCTGAAGCCCTTTGTGCTGCCTGAGGGCCTCACTGTTCCTCTAACCCCCGGCCGTGTTGATGGCCTAGTGGTAACCACCATCACCACTAGTGGAGGAAGCAAGAAGGTAACAGCAGTTGGTGGTTTAGAAACAGTACTGTTTCTAATCTACCACCTGCTGATACCCTCTTGCTTCCTCCTGTCATGCTAGTTGCTGGATTTCTGCTCTTTGCATGCAACTCCTTGCCAGCTTTTGCTTGCTTGTCTGCTTGCTTGTTTGCAGCATGATGTCTGCGTGCATGCATGTTTTAGAGCTGCTGAGGAGCAACTCTACCATGCCTGGTGTGTCCACTTGAGAACCTGTTCTACCATTGAGGATGTTTTGAACATGCTTGCAGGTGCCTGCTGGCATGGTGTACGTGAGACTGATTGAAGCCACCCATGTGCCCAGACTGGATTGGTACACCAGGCCTAGCCCTTATGTGAAGCTGTTTGTGAGAGACAAGCGCCCCAGGGCCAGTAAAGTTACTCAGGGCAGTCACCCAAAGTGAGCCCAGCCCTGCCCAGCTCTGCTTGGCCCAGCCCTGCCCTGCTCTGCTTGGCCCAGCCCTGCCCTGCTCTGCTTGGCCCAGCCCTGCCCTGCTCTGCACGGCCCAGCCCTGCCCTGTCTTGTCACCCCCTGCACTGCCCTGTGGAACTTGTCCCAGCCCTGCCCTGTCAATTGATGCTGTGTTCTGCCCCAGCATGGCTTGCATCTGCCCTGTCCTGCTCTGTTCTGCCCTTGGCAAGTTGTGCAGGACACATGTCACCCTCAGCAGCAGCAAGAACAGCAGCTGGGCGGCTCATGTGCTCCGTGCCTCTGTGTGATCAACAGCTCTTTTCAATCGCAAAACGTCTGTTTTAATCCAGAAATGTCATTCCTAGTCTGAAAATCTAAACAGAGAAACATCTGGGGACAGTAAAAACGCGTTTGTACATTGTGAACATGTTTTTGCTAAACCATCTTTTCAATGTAGATACGCACTTTTAATGTCCCTGGGTGTTTGTGAGTTTAGATTTTCTCAGAGTAGGAATGACGTTTCTGAATTAAAAGAGACGTTTCAATAGTAAAAAGGGCTTCACCATGTGTCACGTTTGTTCAACGCAGGTGGGAGCAGGACTTTGAGCTGCTTGTGCATGAGCCGGAGCATCAGCAGCTGACAGCTGTCCTGCTGGAGCACCATGCCCTGGACAAGGATGATGAAGTGGGCAGAGTGTCCATCCCCATTGACCAGCTGGCTGTGGGGGAGATGCAAGACATGTGGCTGGACCTGGGACCACCTGGCACCGATGACCAGAGCAGCTTGCTCAGCCTCAGTGTAAGCCTCCTTGGCTAGCTTTGACTTGTGCCCTGCCCTGCCCTGCCCTGCCCTGCCCTGTTCTAAGTTGTCCTTTGGCATTACATACAGTCTTTGGCTCCCTTTGAGTATTCCCAGACTTGTAAGTGGTGATGTGAGCTTGGCTGCATGTGACCCGCACATGAAGCATGACATAACATGACTCAACTGATACAGCATCTGCAATCCACAATGCATTGTCACTGAATGCAGATCATGACAATGCATGCTGCTTGCAGGCTGTGCGGCATGGTGTGAGGAACATCAGCAATGTGGCAGAGACAGCTGCTACCCTGGGCTTTGCTCCCAAGCACAAGCAATGCCAGATACACCTTCAGGTAATTCAAACAGTGCCTTCTTGCACACTATGCATGTCTCAAACACAAAAGCTCTAGCAATGAACACTATGGTCTTGTCTCCAGAGCTGTTTCGTCAATGCATATGATGTGCTGCAAGCAAATGAGACAAGTTGCGCTGCAGGTGACATTCCACAAAGTAGTGGAGGCAGAAGTTGAAGCAGCCAGCAGAGGTGCTTCAGCTGATGAGGTGGCTCACCTGACTGGCCAGCCTGAGAATGCTCGCCTGGTGACCCTGCTGAAGGGTGGCGCGCTGTCAGTGACCATCAACAAGGGCACTGCTAAGCAACGCCCTGGCACAGCTGCCAGTTCCAGTCAGCCTGATTTGGCAAACCAAGTGAGTCGAGACTGGTTGTTTGTACGGTTCGTAGCTGCATTAGTTGGGTGACAGCTCAATCGATGTGTGCTGTCCGCTGTTGAAAGCTAGAACGGCCGTGTCACCTGGTTGGTGGCCGTTATCGACGGCGGTACACCCGACTGAATCTGTAGCGGTCGCGCCACCCCGTTCGTAGTCGAAATGTGCTGTGAATGGCGGACGACTTCTGACATAGCAACGAGACTGTCACAGCTCTGAATTGTGAGCTGCTTTGTCGCAGGTGAAGGTGAGAATAGGTGACGAGGAGAAGGGGACAGCGGCGGCCGAGGGGCAGGAAGAGCCAGGCTGGTCTGAAGTCTTGGAGTTTGCTGTATCCGGTGACATGGCCTCCAACGAAGATGAGGAAATAGTAGTCAGAGTGTGGGACCACCATTGGGTAAGCTGACTTTCCGGCTTGTAGCTAATTGTATATGAAACCACCAGCTGCACTTGATCAAGCATGGACTGCATGTAGCATATCTGGAAGCTGTGCATGAACTACAATCTTGAATGTAGTTCATACTCATCTTCCAGGTGTGCTCCATGCAGTACATGCTGTGCAAATGGCATGCTGCTGATGCATGGCTATGTCATGTTCAGGCTGTTCCAAGCACCAATGCATCATGCTATGCAAAGTGGTAGATGTGGCCACTCTTGTTGAGTATTGCTGGGGATGTTGACAGCCCCATCAGGGTTTACACAGCAAACTGCAGTAAATAACTAGCTTTCCTACATTTAATTTGCTTGCCAGTGACTTCCAACCCCTCCATGTAGGTAAATGACATCCCGGGGACTCTGACATGGGGATCAGCAGTCATTGCACCAGACCACCATGCCCTACCAAGAGAGGGCGTTGTCAGAATCAAGCTGCAGGATGTCATTGCACAGAAAAGCATCAAAGATGTGTGGAGAGTGGGCGCTGATGCCGACCCTGACAGCCATCACTTTGTGGACATGGAGTTGCAATGGCTTGGGATTCTAGATGCTGCATGAGTCATCCCATCTAGTCAGACTTTGCCCAGTTGTTGAGTCAATCACCTGTTTGCTGGTTGTAGTGAATTGCTGTTATAGAGTTTTGCAAGCCCCCCCCCCCCTGATAAGCCTAGCGGCATAGCAGAGTTGATGCAGAGTGTTGCACAGTCATTCATAGCATACATGCATAGTGTTGGTCAGTGTGAGTGAGTGATAGACATACGCAGCTGCAAATTGTTTGAGTAATTGTCCTGCCAATGCATGTTTCCTTGCTGTTGCTTCTGCCAGTGAACAGTAGTCAGTCACAGTCGTCGGACAAATACACAGTCAGTAGTCATTAATGTATGCTTTTGCCCTTTTTACTTAAAGAAGCAGCTGCCTGCATGTCCAGCACCATCCTGCAGAGTTGTTGATCTGTCTGCATATGCCATTTACTTGCTGCTTTCTCAACCCTCATGTAAGAATACCATGTCTGTTGGGGCTTGTGCTGAGCTGCTTCTGCTCCAGCAATGGTTGGCAAAGATGAGGAGTTCAAGACTGTGGACTGCCTCCAGGTTCTCTTTTTCTGAGGTATGTAGTTCAAGATGCACACATTTGCTGCTTTGCTTGCATTGAGCTGCTGTCTTAAAAGTCAGCTCTATTCAAGTTTCAAGATGCAATGCCGACGGCGTCAATGTCAAAGCTTCACACTGCGTAGCTCAAACATATGGACTTCCTCCATGTCCACTCTTTCTGGGGTATGTAGCTCAAGATGCACACCTTTCCTGCTTTGCTTGCATTGAGCAGCTGTCATGACAAGCAGCACTACTGCAATGGCAAGATGTGATGTTGATGGCGTCAATGGCAAATCTTCACATCACATCCAACCATTGCAGCAGTGCTGAATTACTGGACAGCACATGAAGCAAGCAAAGCAGCACATACTGTGCCATGGCAGGGATGATTTGCTGAATGTACATTGATGGTGTGCATTGATGCTGGACTCTGTCTGGACGCACTTTAGCTTGTGCTGTATCTGTCATCAGAACTTTGATCAGGCAGATATATTCCTTCAGTATCATCACAGGCATGCTTCACAAGCTGTGTGCTGCTTCTGAAACTCTGCAGCCTGCTGGCACCTGGAAACGCCCTGAACTGAGTATAACAGCTTGTGTACGGCTGCCTCAGGCTATCTCACATGCCTTTGTAAGGCCAAGGGAAGCTTGGGCCCAATATGGAATTATCTCAAGCTTCTCTTTATTGAACGCCTAGCGGCATCTTCTTTTCCTATCTTTTCTGCTGAATTATTGGACAGCACATGAAGCATGCTAAGCAACACATAATGTGCCATGACGCAAACTGAATTGCGCAGAAACAATCTGTGGTATCAGGTATGGTTTACAAACTATGCGCTGCTTGTAAAAGTCTGCAGCCTGCTGGCACCTGCAAAACCCATGAAGTGAAAACAATAAGTGCACATGGCTGCCTGATTATGACATGATCAACTTACAGACCCAAATCTTTGTTGACATAACCAAAGACAGTCGATGGGAGTATTGTGTCATATTCCAATTGACCCTCTTTGTTCTTGCCAACACAGACTTGGGTCTGTAAGTTGATCACGCCATAACCATACCATGCCTGAGAAGTACATGATCTCACATGCCTACGGAAGCACACAGTCTCACATGCCTTTGTGACTATAAATTGCATCACAGAACGCCGCTGTGTGCAGGGTAGCTGCGGCCACATGTCTCTGGGGCAGCATCAGGCCTTGTGGGGGACCAGCTCGATCCCCAGCTGGCCACAAACAAGCCTACATCCCCTTGAGCAGTTTGAGCCTGGAAGATGAACCTCTTAACATCTTGGTAATCCAGGTCAGTCTGCTCTCCTTGATCCTGTTCATCCGCCTTTGCTCACTGGCATCTGATTGCCGGTCTTGAAGGTAAAGCAGGAAATGCGACCTCTCCCCGAGTAAAGTGAAGGTAAAGCAGCAAATTGCCCTTGGGCCCCCCCAAGGACCGCCTCTTAAGGTATAGGGAAGGGCAGCAAACGAATCAGAGTGGTCAGATAGTGTGTGTCACTGGAATGGCAAATACATGGCATGCTCTGTATCAGCATGTTGTATTTGAGCATTGGATTGCTCTTGTGTGTTTGGCTTCACCCATCCACTTTGTATAGCACCAAAAGTATGCACGGCTCAATGCAAAACATCATGGGATCTGATGTATGCACCTACGTGCCCCTTTCTTCAGAGAGTATGCCAAGGGAAAGCCAGGATTGTAATGGCCCGTTGCTTGCTTTTGGAATACTTTCCTGAAGAAAGGGCTTGTATATGCATACACCATATCCCAGTTGAAGCACATCATGTGATGCCAGGTTGGCAGTGATGCTGCTAGTCACCACTACTCCAAAGTGCGCAAAGAGTGTGTTACATTGCAGCTTGACTGGACAACCCCTTGACTCACAGATTAGGCTGTTTCAAGGTGGACTTGTATGTGTGCCTAGCGTACTGTCTCAGCCGATATGACAGTCAGTATTACAATGTTGTGATAGCACATGTCACAAGGTTGCGACACAGAGAAGAAAATGCAATCTGGCTCATAACCAGGCACTTGTCACAAGATTGTGACGCAGAGTAGAACTGCAATTTGGCTCAGAAGCAGGCAGCAAGGTGCTTTGTTGTACATATGTGTATTATGTCATCATCGAGTGACTTTCACAGCAGCAAGGTGGTTTGGGTTGCATGGGCTGTCAATCAAAGTCATGCTACTCAGCATACTTGTGCTAGATTTGCAAGCCATACTGTATGGCCTGTTGTGTTCAGTCACCAACTTGGCAATTTTACTGTTCCTGATGGTTTGCCAGACTTCTACCACTACCCCTATCTCTACCCCTGCCCTTACCCCTAAGGCAGTGACACCCATGCTATCACTCTGCGCCATCACAAAGGGTAGGGGCAGTGCCAGGGATAGGGGAAGTGCTAGGGGTCTGACAAAGGTCCCTATCTCAATGTATGGGCTGTTGAACAGTACAGACAAGAAATGCTGCCTGTATTATATTTGTTCAGGGTGTGATGACTCACAAAGGCCCCCTAATGACTGCATACTGCAGCACATGCAACAAGAACCGAGATTGCACTGCTATAACGGTTCGTGGTTTCTGGCGACAGCAGGCACCCTGCAGCACCTATGTCAGTCAGTTCCACCATGTACAGCATGCCGTTCTCTTTGGGAATTGCAAACCTGACCCTGCTAAAAATTTGCAGCCTCATGCCCTCTGACTGAGCAAGATAGAGAGGGTGTAGGAGTGTGTCTCCATCTGACATCCACAGCTTGCAACAAAGTTGCATTGCCCTTTGCCCGCACATGTTTGGCATCAGCGTGATGGGACAATGCCTTGCAGGGTGACAGTGCTCATCATCAGACCATTCATATGGCCACCTATGTGGATGGTTTGATGGTTTGAATGTAGGACTGTCGCCTCATGACTCGTCCTAACACCTGCCTCCACCCCTGCCTCCACCCCTGCCTCAACCCATCCAAGGTAAGACAGTCATCCAAAGTGAGCCCAGCCCCTACCGCAAGGCCCAGCCCCTGCCCCAAGGGCCAGCAGTATCCTGGGGCAGTCATCCAAAGTGAGCCCTGCCCTGCCCTGCCCCGCCCTGCCCCGCCCTGCCCCGCCCTGCCCTGCCCCGCCCTGCCCCGTCCTGCCCCGCCCTGCCCCGCCCTGCCCCGCCCTGCCCCGCCCTGCCCGCATTTTCAGCCTCTGCTGTGCCCTCTTGAAACTGCCCCAGCCCTGACCAGACAAGTGATGCTCTAGATCTGTTCTGCCCCAACCTACGCTACATGTGTCCCTGCCCCGCACTATCTAGCCCATAAGTCCGGAGCTAGCCTCGACTCAGAGGAACTGGGAATACGCTGCCATTTGTCAATATGCAAAGTGCATGCTGCAGGTTCAATGTGCTTAGGGCGCAGCAAGAAAATTGTGCATATTCTTCTACCGGTCAAAGCTCATTGAACCTACAGCAATATTGTCAATGCACATTGCGTACTCACAAATGCCTGTTGACTACACTTTCTCGTGCCACACAGAAGCGATTCATCAATCTGATCATCAAGATGGCTTCCACATGACCTTCCAGCTTTACCAACCCTGCTCCCATAAGCTTCACGAATTCAGGAACATGCTTTGAGCGTCCTTCAAGCATGCGCACAACAAGAAATTGTGCAGTTGCTGCTTTGCATGATGATGATGATGTTGTGCTCAATGGACGCTGAAATCTGATCACAGCATGATGCACACAGAAATCAAGGTTGCTGCTTTCCTCATGACTTTGCCAGATATGAGTAACTAACTCTGGGTACGACTTTTATCATGTCGCAAAACTTGGACAATTTTGAGGTCGTTAAGACAAAGTTTGACAAGCTAGCACCCTAGGTAATTCTGTTCATCATACTGTTGACTGTCTTGATCACAGCATGATGGACAAAGCAACTTAGGGTGCTAGCTCTTGCATGAAACAACAAAGTCTGTATGAATGAGTTATACAAAATATATGTGGTTTCTGGCAACAGCATGCACCCTGCAGCACTTATGTGAACCTGTGCCAGTCAGTTCTACTACGTGCAGCACGCCTTTTACTGTCGAGGTTGCAATTATTGATATTACCCTGCTAGGATTTGCAGCCTCATGCCCTCTGGCTGGGGGCCCATCTGTTTGAGCAAATTAGAGAGTGTGTAGGAGTGTGTCTCCGGCTGACTTCCCAGCTTGCAAGCAAGTTGCATTGCCCTTTGCCCACACATGTCTGGCATCAGCGTGATCATGATGAGACAATGCCTTGCAGGGTAATAGTGCTCATCATCAGACCATTCACACGGCTGCTTGTGTGGATGGCCTGAGAAGGCCACTGTCATTTCATGACTCATCCTACCCACTTGCCTCCACCCCTGCCCTCCACCCCTGCCTCAACCCCTGTCTCCAGCCATGCCTCCTCCCAGACAATGGTGCTGTTTGATGTGCGCACTTTCCATTCACACCCTTGCCACCTTTGCTGGCTGGTCTGTGTGCTCATTGATAGCAGGATGCCGCTTTGCTTCAAACAAAGCGGCCAAGTATTCTATTCTCAAACTTGATCGGTAACTTCAGCATTTTGATTGCTTGCAGGTGAAGGCATGGTGTATGTGAGACCGGTTGAAGGCACCCACATGCCCAAGCTGGATTGGTGTGACGGGCCCAGCCCCTGCTCCAAGGGTTGGCAAATGGCTTCAGGAGAGTCATCCAAAGTGCGCCCAGCCTCTACTGCAATGGCCAGCTCCTACCCCAAGGGCCAGCAGTATCTTGGGACAGTCACCCAAAGTAAGCCCAACCCTGCCCTGCCCTGCCCTGCCCTGCCCTGCCCTGCCCTGCACCGCCCTGCCCCGCCCCGCCCCGCCCCGCCCTGCCCTGCCCTGCCCTGCCCTGCCCTGCCCTGCCCTGCCCTGCCCTGCCCTGCCCTGCCCTGCCCTGCCCTGCCCTGCCCT
>JAABUP010004676.1_pt1 | contig 22012 bp, 22 predicted proteins | sample 5559201 | NCBI WGS metagenome assembly JAABUP01 (sample SAMN10711887, study PRJNA513373) | rock metagenome | isolation source: Antarctica rocks | place: Antarctica | reverse complement strand
CCTTGTAAACATTTTTTTGTTTCAAAAGCTTCACCTGTCATCCTCGATGAGTCAGCCCTTCACCCTTCATCCTTGATTGGTCACCCCTTCGCCCTTGATCAGTCACCCTTTCACCCTTCACTTGTCACCCCCTTACCCTGCATCAGTCACCCCCTCACCATTTATCCTTGTTCAGTCACCGCTTCATGCTTCATCCTTGATCAGTCGCTCCTGCACCTATTACCCCTTTACCCTTCACCTGTCACCCCTTTACCCTTCACCCTTGACTTGTCACCCCTTGACCCGTGATCAGTCACCACCTCACCCTTCAGCCTCGAACTGTTACCACTCTACCCTTGATCAATCACCCCTTCACTTTTGACTTATCTCCCCTTACCCTTGAGAAGTTGCCCCTTCAGTCTTCATCCTCAACCTGTCACACCTGCAGCCTTGACCAGTCACCCTTCATTAGTCACCTCTCCACTCTTTGTCAGTCACCCCTTCACCCTTTACCCTTCACAAACCCCCCAAACCCCTTTCATTGCATGAATACCGCCGCCTCAAAGTCAATACATGAGCTTCTGTACAATAGTCCGATCATTGCTTTTCACTGATCTTCAAAAAGGTCAGAACAGCACCAGTGCTGCTCTCCCAAACTTGAGCAGTGTATTGTTTCTAAGTGCAGTGATGCATGCATGCCCAGCAATATCCTGCTGATGCCAAGGCTGCATGCACATTTTGGCCGACCAGTTGCTTGCTTTGCACAGTGTCATACAACTGTCAGTACCTTGACAGACCCAAAAGCCAAATACAATGCAAAACAATCACGCTGCACGCATGCTGATTGATGTCAAAAGCACTCCCCCTTGGGTCAAGCACAGAATGACAGATGCTATCCTGAAGTTACAGATGTGTCGCAGGCTTGTTGGATGTGGAGCACAGAGTAGCAATTGCAATCTTAAAGTGAAACTTGTGTCACAGGCTTGTTGGATGTTGAGCACAGAGTGGCAATAGCCACCCGGCATGGCAAAGTGGTGCTGATGAAGAATGGAGCAGTCACTTCCACCATCCACTTGGAGGTAAGCTCTCTCATCCCCAAGACAATAAAACATCGATGAAAAGCCAAGAAAGCAAAAGAAAATGAGTAGAATAGAACAGGCTCTATGGACCTCATCTTTGCTTGGCTCACCAGTTGCACCATGCCTTGCTGCACAATGCTGCAAATAAAAGGACAGGCATGCTACTGCACATACGAAGAAGTTAAAAGCAGAATGCGTGCCTTTCAACAGTCATGACGAGGGCTCATTAGTTACACCATGCCATGCTGTTGAGGCTCTTGCTGTGCAATTCTGCAAAGAACAGGACAGGTATGCTGCTGCATATGCGAAGATGTCAAATGCAGAGTGCATGCCTTTCAGCTTGTGACGAGAGGCTCCTGAGGCAGCAGCTCTGAAATACAGCGCCTAAGCTGGGCCTGGCTGTGTAGCAGACATCAAACACTATTGCCTTGAATTGTTGCCTTTCGAGGCAGCTGTGTGTAGTTTCTACATCTCACCAGTTCTGGAGCATGCGTCACAGCGCATTGCTTTACAGTTACTACTTGCAAGACAGCTTTGCGCAATGTCGACATCATACCAGCTCTGTGGCGTGCATCACACAGCATTGCTTTCAAGACAGCTTTCTGCAGCTGCTACATGACACCAGGCTTGCCCAGAATGCATACGCACAGCTGCATACAGTGCCCACCAGATGTATGGCTGTGTGGACCATGAGCATGCGCCTGCTATTTGGCAACAACACAGCCTTCCTGACTAGCTTCATCAACAGCACAGCACAGTGTTTCAGTCTGAGACAGTCATTTAAGAATACGTCGGCATCTGCGTTTTGCTTCTGATCTTTCTGATTCTCAGTGGTTCATGTTAGTGCATGTTGGCTTACAGGACTAGGGTTTAATTAGGCACACCTAGTATGTAGCTCACAAGAAGAATTAGCTGCAATGCCCATAAACTGTTAAAAGGTATTGTTAACTATTTAAATCTAAATTGATATTGTTATGATTGTTGTTGTTATTATTATTATTGTAATGATTGTCGTTGTTATTAGTATTAATATAATTGTTATTATTATTGTTATCATTGTTTTGAAAATAGCATTAAGTATTCCTGATTCTGGTTCATGCAGGCATTACCGTTGGGGATTGCACGCAGCCACAAAGGCTTCTTGGTGGGCTGCACCAACAGCACAGTGCAGTGCTTCAACCTGAAGGGCAAGCGCACCTTCTGTGTTAACCTACCCTCTCCCATACTTGCAATGCACGGCCTGGAGACCGCGCAGCAGAAGATTGCCAAGTGCCTTGTTGTCAGCCTGGCAAACGGTACGCCCGTGCGAAGCTTTGGTCATGCTTTCCTCAAAACCTGAAGCGCAACTGAGACCAGAATTGGTTTTGTCATGAAGACAAACAAGAATTGTAGAGCTCACTGGCCCTCACTCACCCTCCTCACACCCCTTTCCCCCTCACAACCCTTTGCCTTCACAGCCCTTGCCCTTCACCCGGTTCCCCCACCCCCCCCCCCCCCCCCCCCCCCCCCCCCCCCCCCCCCCCCCGTCACACCGCCCTCAGGGTATGTCTTTGAGAGGATGCACCGCTCTGCAGGGGATCTGCGGGTGTACAATGAGCAGCACTTGGTGTCCGTGACTAAGCTCAAGTCCCCGGTGAATGCCATGACCTTTGGCAAGTTTGGGCGGGAAGAGAACACGCTCGTCAGCATCACACGCACAGGTCTGCGCACAATGGCCCTTTAGTTATAACTCTAGAGAGTACATGCACAGATCTGCCTGTAGGAGTGTCGGCTTTTGGTGTTGGCTGTATGGGCTACTTGGGAAAGTATATGGTCATAGGGTCAGGTGCTGTAGGTCTGGGTGTATATCATTTTACAGATGTGATGGCTGGCTGCAGTGCTCACTCATGACGCTCATGGTGCTGTGATGCGCTGTGCTGTAATGTGCCGTGCTGTGCTGTCTTCTGCCGTGCTGTGCTGTGAGTTGCTGTGTCATGAATAACAAGGCATGGGCAAAGATGTGACTCATGTTGGCGCTATGCCCCCATCGTCACTTAACCTTGAACTTTCAGCAGCATGCTGCCGCAACACATGTCTGCCTGGCTGTTTGTCACTTGTGTGCCTCATGTTGTATGAGTCCTGCCTGTCTGTTCTGTAGGTCAGTCTGTCTGTCTGTCTGTCTGTCTGTCCGTCTGTATTTCTGTCTGTACATGTCTCTGTACGTGTGTCTGGTTGCAGGTGGTCTGGATGTGAAGATCCTGCCTCGCACAGCCAAGTTGGACGGTGGCAGCAGCGCTACAGGACCCCCCCCTGAGCAGGACATCCCCCTGGACATTCCCAAGAGGACTGCAGTCTACATTCAACAGGTGAATAATAATAGTGGAAAATAGTTTAAGCTCGTTGAAGCTCATGATGAGCCAGGTACATGCAGGACAAATCAGGCGACTGCTGACACAACTTCGCGATGTCTTGCAGTTGACATTGAGCAGGTACCTGCAGCCTCTGCATATGCTGCAGTTTACATTGAGCAGGTAACTGCTTGCTGCTGAATCAGACTCCAACCAGACTCCAACCATGTTGCAGAAGCAGTCAACATGCAGGCAAATGCTGCCTTCTGACCCGACTTGGACTGTATCATTCTGACATGAAGTGCACCATTCTCAATTTGCTGTTGCATGTAGACAGAGCGCGAGAAGGCACTTCTTCCTCCCGACCAGACATGAAGTGCATCATTCTCATGATTAGGTGGCTGTTTGCTGTTGCACCGAATGCAAACAGAGCGTGACACTGCATCATTCTCGACGCTGACTGGTGTTGCCTTGGATGTAGACAGAGCGTGAGGAGGCCAAAGCTGCCTCCAGACCAGACATGAAGTGCATCATTCTCATGGTTAGTTGACTGTTTGCTGTTGCACCGAATGCAACCAGAGCGTGACAGTGCCTCATTCTTGTTACTATCTGCTGTTGCCCTGGATGCAGACAGAGCGTGAGCAGGCAGATGCTGCCCCCTGACAACATGTGGAGTGCATAGTTTTCAAAGTTGACTGTCTGCTGCCTTCCCTCACCAGACATGAAGTGCATTGCTGTTGTCATTGACTGTCTGATGTTGCCTTGAATGTAGACAGAGCGTGAGAAGGCCAACGCCGTGGACATGCACACCACCTTCCAGCAGGAGCTTGCCAAGCTGCGTCTCGCCACTGCCAAAGCTTACATGAAGGTCATGACTGACGGACAGGTCAGCCTGCAGCACTATATCTGCTTCTGCTGAGACGTAAGACAGAAAGAAAGAAGGAGCTTTTGATCACTTGAACAAAATAGACTAGATCACAACAAAAGAGAAGACTGCACCTTATGGCATTGGTGGAAGCATAAGCTGGGGTTGAGGTATAGTGGGCTCAAGCTTACCTTACGTTTTTTCTCCAACATGCCAAAACAGGACAGGGTCATCTGAGTCAGCATCCATGTGCTGTGCGGCATGAGCACATGCAGGAACAACTGCTAATCCCGATTCAGAAGCAGAATCTGTGACTAATCCTCAATGTATGCCATGTGCAACACCATCCTGTGCATGGATGCAGCGATAGTAAATGTGTCGGTGCAATTGCTGTGTATAGTCCAATTTGGCAGATGCTGGATATGCTGAGAGACAGCAGGAGATGCCACCAACAACAACCATGACCCTTCTTATGACGACAGCGATAATCACAGTTGTAACAACATCAACTATCATGATGACATTCACAGTAAGAAAATTGAGGTTATTGGTAATCTGATGACGAAGTCCTGTTGGTTTCTGGGAATGAAAGTTTCTTCTTCTTTCACATCTGGTGCTTGCTCTAAGCAAACACGACTGGGCTGCCATTGCCCCAGTCTCCATTTCAGCCTCTCCGCATGTGGCTGCCATGCTGGTTTCTCATACTGCCTCTCAGCACGTTCCTCTGTCTCACCTGTCTCTCTCTCCTGATCTGCTTTACCTGTGCTTTCCTTCTGGGCGCTTGCCCTGTCCCTTGCTCGCACCTCCCTGCCCCTCCTTCCAAATCCTTCTCCTTTCAACTTCCTTTCAAGTTTGCTCATCTTCCCTGTCCTGCCCTTCAAGTGCCTTCCATCTGTGCCTTGCAGTAGTGTGACTGTTTCCTGTTGGCCCTTCCCTTCAAGTCCCTTCCATCTGCTTGCAGCAGTGTGTGACTGCACATCTGACCTGTTACAGGGTGCTACATCCACCTCTGTGGCGTCATCAGCATCCTTGAGTCTGAATGCCACAGTGAGTGGTCTGGGCCCAGCCTTCAAGCTGACACTGGAGCTGTGCAACAATGGCAGCCAGCCTCTCTTGGGTGCTGCCTTGGTGAGTCCCTGCACCATGCATGCCAGTCAAACCATGCATCCATGTGGTTCTAACAATAATGATAATACCTTGTACAGCCAGGTACATGCGGGACAAGTCTTGTCCCTCCAAAGCAGTCTGTCTTGCGCATCTTCACAAGGTCTACCGATTCCGTGTGGTTTGCACAACAGCAACTGTGGCATCTGTGAGAAAGACGCCTTGCAGCCAGGCAAATGGTGGCTTGACTGATAGCTGCTTGGTGACAGAAACACCATAACTGTGTTGATGCCATTGTTGAAGCTTGCAGTTATTTCGCTAGCATATGCTGTGACAACATGTTGTGGTGGATCTGTTGCATGCCTGCTACATCAGAATGCTGCTTTGCATCTCATGCCTGCCTGCCTGCCATGTTGGAGTGCCATTCCAAACATGATTGCTATCACATCATGAGCAAGTGTTGTGCCTCATGCATGTTTAGAGACATGCTTGCATCAAAGTTGCTACCCAGCATGTATGGGCATCAGCTGCACCTGCCCTGCAACACAAGTCAACACAGCTGTACATGCCAACTTTGTCTGTAGTGCTGTGGGACGTTTCAGCAGCCACACACCCTATTGGCTTCACACACACACGCCCTTCACCAGCAAACTCTCCGCTCCCTTTACACCAGCTTCGCACAGGGTACAAGCACAGCGTGGATATGCATGTGCAGTTGTGTGGGATACACAAAGCAGCATCTTGTTGCAGGTTCTGCTGTACAACAAGCAGATGTACAGTGTGAATGCTTGTGAGGATTTGCATGAGTCACACAATGCAGAAACTTCATGCAGGTTCTGATGTACAACAAACAGATGTACAGTGCGCAGCACGATCAGAGGCAGCTGCCGGCGCTGCTGCCAGCTCTGCAGTATCAATTTGACATCCGAATACGCTGCTTGGACCCGGAGGCTGGGGTAGATGTGGTCAAGATTCTAATGCACAGCAGCAAAAGTGCTGTTCCTCTACTGTCAGCTCTAGTGAAGATGCCGTTGTCTGAATTTGAAGAAGAGTGAACGTGTTTTGACATGCATTTGTTTTAGGACTGCTGCTGCAGCAGCTTTAGGGGTGAAAGAGATTTCAGCTATGCTTCAACAACTGAGCGTTGCATGTTGTTCTTTCGTCTGATCAGCTAGAGGCCTTTTTCAATCATTTCTGTAGCCTGTCATGACAGCACATGTCTGTAGGACGCAGGCTTCTGTTTAGCTGAGTAGAGCAATATTGGCATGCCATAACACTGTGAAGTGGTCATGCCCTGCCTCCAGATGCAATGTGCAACATTAATGGCAAGCATGCAAAACCGCAGCACGGCACATTAACATTAAACAAGGCTTTTTCGACGGTTGAAGCAATAGAACGCGTCGTGTAAAGTACTGCGGCAGGTAATGAAAAGGAATTGATGGCCATAATTTGTGATATCACCACCTGCTGCTGAGGCTGCAACTATTGCGTCAGGTATACTTGGCACGTAAACGGTACACTTAGCAATCAACCGCTGCAGGAGCCTTGCTAAACTTAGCAACAAGTTGCTGTACAGCAAATGCGCTGAAATGCCTGGCTTGTGCTGCATGGTCTAAGTTACAGAACTTAGATTTCAGCCGCCACTTTTTAGGTCCTGCAGCAGCTTTTGGGTCTGCAAACAAGTGATGTCCCCTTGTTGCACATGCTTGTTTCAAGCGGCAATTCGTTGAGCAAGGCAGCATTGAGAGCTTTTACACCCTGTGGCCGTCTTGTGCCATCCTTATGCTTCTGCTTCTGTCTTTATGAGCCATCGTCTGAACACCTTATACCCTAACAATACAGCTAGCAATTCCATAGCCATGTTTATCATGGATGTGACCCGAATCTTCGAGCCTGCAAGGAACCACATGCTGAAACCTGTCTGTCCTCTGATGTAGCTCAACTAAGTGCATTCAAAAACCAATTAGTTACATGATCCAATACTGGGCATAAAACTGGTTATGAAATGGACGATAAATGATGCTGCAGCATGGGTCACAAGCATGAATCAAAAGCTTGTTCACAGCAATGTAACAGCATGATCACAGCATGGTAAAGCTATCATGTTGTATCACACAAGTTGAATCACTGCCACGTCTTTACATCATGTTGTGTCATCATGTTGCATCACTGCCATGGGCTTACCAGGAACTTCCCTCCATTCTACATCAACCTCTCTGACAGGTATGTGCAACTCCTGCGCTAGGTAGATCAGCTCCACATCAAAGCACCAGCGTTTTATTCGCTGGTTTTTATACAGGGACCTGGCAGCCCTCCTTGTGAACAGCTGCATCATCACAACAAACAGTGTCACACTGACTTGGCTATTGCATTCAACTTTTTGTTGTTTACCATCCTTCTATACTGACAGGGCTGTCTGTCATACAAGTTGTTTTTCTTTATAGTTTTTGAATTTGATCTATCCCATGATCACTTGAGGGCTGCAGAACATCTCAAGCTCCATTTGCAGATTGAGGAAACAGGGACCAAGAAATTGCAACAGGGACTAGGGATTTGCAATGGGAACCTGCAGGGAATTGCAACATAGACCAGGCGATTGCACTAGTGACCAGGGATTTGCAATGGGACCCAAGGATTTGCAACGGGGACCAGGGGATTGCAATGGAGACCAGGGCACTGCAACGGGGACCAGGAAAAATTGCTAAAGGCTTCCACACAGAGCATTGCCTAGCACCACTGTGCCAATGCATCTGTCTCAAGTATGTTGCTTTGGGATAGCGCAGCATGAACGTTCTGAGCAAGTATTAGCTGGAAACAATGTAGTAGTCTCAGAAACATTGCACTGTCTTCACGCAATGTGGATGATATAAGTAGACATTGTGTGATATAAGCTTGAAACGCTGAAGTCTGCCGTGATGCAATGTCCAAACTGTACCTTGAAGCCACACTGGGTGTCTTTGACTTTATCTCCAATGACCATCATGACAAGCAAATGGAAGCCCCGCATCAGTAAGTTCCTGCACATCACAACATCACGGTTTGCAAGCTGTTGCCAAATCAACAGCCAAAGCAAGAAATTCACAATCATACTGCTTGGAGCAGATCAATGAGTATTGCCAGTTGTGCTGCATGTAGGATGCACGGTGTGCAGTGCCCTATGACCTGGGTTTGGTATAGCACTGGTGTGTTTAAGCCTATTTCATGTTTAAGAAGTCTTCTGACATATGCAGCTGTTGCCAGAGTCCACCTGTGACCTTGCAAACATGATTGTGGGTGATGCTGGTGCCAATGAAGCAGATGCATCCACATTCCAGTTATCCATGTTATCGTTTGCTTTCCACGCTATCGCTTGGTTTCTGCAACATCCGTACATGTGAGATACAGTCACACACAAGCTGTCAACAGAAAACATGAGATATACAGTTGTAGACAAGATGGCAATAGTGTGGAACAGTGTACCTGTGCCAGGCTCGTTTGTTGACTGCTGCTTGCTGCATGTGGGCTCTGGACCCGATCACCATGCCCAGCTCACTCTGCTGCTGAATGGCTCGAGTGGATTGCACCTGACCTGTGAACACACTCAAGATAATGTGACAGAAAGAACACATGTGCGTGTATATCATACACAAATATCACGTACATATATAAAGCTTACTATACTCGTGTATCAGAGGATTAGGTAACAATATCCAGAACCTATTTTGGTGCAACATGATGAATGATGATCATGTTCCAAATTTGCAAAACAGTGTTGAACATGTGTGTGTGCTGTGCTGTATGTAGCATGGATATATACAGCATGATAGGTATGCACAGTCCTGAGTAGCTGCCTGTATGACCTCCTAATTTAGATTTTACTTCTCATCATACCACATAGTGGCTGATCCCAAAGGATGCGCTTCTGTTGATTGTCAAATGGTGCATTCTTACACACGAAGGCACAACTCATAACTGGAAGCTGTACAAGCTATACAGGCAGAAGTTTACCTTTGACATATGTATAATAATTATACATGTATATGCATATAATATGTTTATAATATAATTCTTAAAAAGGTACTTGACAGATGACTGCCATAACTCATAGGCTCATGGGCCTTTCCCCTTTTTGATGAAGTGAACTTGTACATAAACATGCATTGCTATTATATTAGTTGCACATTAATTATTATTATCATTGTTAACTGCACATTAAAATGCACTATCATCATTAAACATGCATCTACATGTGAGGCTCAACTGAAGTGCTGTGGTTGGCTAACCTGGGTCTGTGAGGCTTTTCATTACTGCCTCAAGCTTGGCTAAATCTGAGATCCTGGTAGCGCCATCAGCATCTGCCATCAACAGCTGCCGCCCTCGCGCTATCATCATGCCTGCCTTCACTGCACCGCCCTATACTGACACACATACACCGTAACATACGCCATAATTGACAGCGTCACACTCCACTAAACGACGGTAACTCAACTGTAACTACGGTATCATGCCTGCTTTCACTGCACCGCCCTGCACCGACACACAGACACTGTGACACACGCCGTCACAATCCACCAGAAGTACTGTGTCAGATCCTTTGGCTGCAGGCTATGTGTGCAGCTTGCATGCTGGTGTTGAGAAAGATGTAATATGCCTCCCATAGGAGTTGTATTTGGCACAGCATGGCACAGCATGGGACAGCACAGCACAGCACAGCACAGCACAGCACAGCACAGCACAGCAAGGCACAGCGCAGCACAGCACAGCACAGCATAGCACAGCACAGCACAGCACAGCACGGCACAGCACGGCACCGCACGGCACAGCACAGCACAGCATGGCACAGCACAGCACAGCACAGAACAATGACTGGACATATGCAAGATTGCCCACTGTCAAATAAACAGCACAGCAACTGTCATAACAAACATGGAGCTATAGCGTGGTAAGCAGTGTACTGACCTTGCCCATGTTTCTGGACAGCCTGATGACACGCACTGCTTCAAAGCTGTACTTGCGTACGTAGTCAAACGCAATCCTGCAGAGTAATGTGGTTTGTGAAACTTGTGTAGGCATGCAGCCAGTGAACCACGCAGGCATATGGACATGCAGTCGGTGATCTACAACAACTTAATTGAGGCAACAAACTTAACAAACTGAAATTGGTAACAGGGCAACGTGCTTTCAACTGAGAAATGGACATTGTAGACCAGAGCAACAGCAACAGCAACAGCAACAGCAACAGCAACAGCAACAGCAACAGCAACAGCAACAGCAACAGCAACAGCAACAGCAACAGCATCACAAGAATGTGAGCCTGAAGGTGTTTTGCATACCCTGATGTGTTGTCCTTGCTACCATCATCCACAATGATAATTTCATACGTGAAGTTTGTGTCTTGTGTGTCCCTTCTGTGCCTTAGATACCTGTGTGGCATATGTATCTGTCTGATCACTATATTTGGATATAGAATTCTGTCACGGAGTCTGTGCATGTACGTTGTCGTCATATGCGTCAATGCATGCAACCTTACCCAATGAGATCCTCTAGAGTGACCGGCAGTCGATCCTCTTCGTTATATGCTGGTATGACCACCGAGAGGGATTTTGTTGCCTCTGCAAAGATTGAAGGCGGTGGGACCTGCAGAACATGTGGTGTTGTGGAACACAAGAGTATGTAGATCGCTTCGACAGGAAAGCTGCTTAATTGCTATAATGCAAAAGTCATGCAGCTTGTGAGCATTGTGCACCTTCTCAAATGAGTTGGGATCCTCCAAGAAATGTTGGGAGGCCTCAAAGTGGCTTTCAGCGTCTACGCTGTTGAACCACTGCGCTGCTTGCCAAATGATAAATGTGACTGCTGTCGCCTGAACAAGGAGGAGGCATCAGTCACAAGCATGCAACAGCACAGGGCTTCTTAAAGGTCCGCGCAGCCTTCTCACAACAGAACAAAGACTTTCATCCAGCAAGAGGTGAACGGCATGTGCAATATCGCACCAAGGCTAACGTTGTCATCGTGGTAGCAGCAGTCCACATCACCAACAGCAAAGAAGTCCCCGCAGGTGAGTGCGGGCAACTTGCTGGCACTCACCAAGTGCTGCTGCACAGACAATGCGCCCACCAAGATTTCTGAGATTGAATGCAACAACAAAGGCGATGCAACGGAGAAGTCTAGACTAGTTGACCGACGATACATCTCCTGCTTGCACTGGCCATGCACAGCATGCAGCAAAGCGCGCAGCATATACAGTACCCCTCCATCATCTAAATTATATTCTGACAAAAGCTTCCAGGCTGCGCCTCCGTGTGTTCCAGTTGGACAGGCTCGTTTCAGGTCACAAAGATCACTGCGAGCCAGCGGCAGTTCTTGCTTGAAAGCGTCGAGCCTGAAGACTTGCTGTGCGCTTGTTGAGATAGCAAGCCTGCTGTTTGCTTGCAAAGGCAGTGGCAAGGTCTTGTGCCCCTGGCAGAAACGGTGACAAGCCCCTGGCAGAAACGGTGACAAGCCTGACCTAACGCGCTGTTCAGACTTTTCACCAACAGCTGCATCCCAGCCTATACATATACCAGTACGCTTTTTGTGTAGAAGGCGAGATCACGTAGTAGTCCTATGATCCCAGACCGTGACATCAAGGCTGAAGCCTCAGAAGCACCTGGATCAGTTGAGGTACAACTCTTGGTACAGGCAAGCTGCGGAAATGGCACACTGCGCATCGTCATCACATCAAACTTGTTGACACAGGAGCTACAAAATGATCAGCATCAGAAGAATAGGGTGCGGATATCTCCTTCTCCAGCCAGGAGTGCTCTGCCTACAGGTAAGGCTATCAGGTGCCTGTCATAGACTTTGTCTGCAAGCCAAAAGACTCAGCACAATTGCAGCAGTCACATTACAGCAACAGCTGCTCAGAGAAGCCTTAGGACAGCTGCGCGTAAGTTGCAACATGCTGCTCAGAAGCATGACTCTGCTGTCAGCACTGGCACGGCATTATGTGAGCATTGCCTCTGCGTGTACGCAGCCGTGCTGCTGAGAACATTGTGAAAACAGTCGTCAACATGACAGGCACATGCACAACAGGCCTTACAAAGATTAATCAAACAGCAAAGCAAGAGAAGACAAGGACACTCCACCCAAATGTGTAGTGTGACTTTCTCAAAAGGCCAAAGAAGCTCTCCCGCTGACCAGATTCCAAACACAAACCCTTCCTGAACAGACTGCCTGGCTTTTCTCACACCCTGCAGCAGACAAGGCATTCCCAATGTCCCTGTTGTGCACTTTGCAACCTGCTCTGTGACAGAAAAGAAAAGAATATGCCTTTCGGCGTCAATTTAATGAGAAGCTCAGTATTATAGCGGGCTGCTCAGGACTGCTCTGTGACACTTGTGTTATGCAGAGGACACCGAGGTGCCAAGAGTGGCAAGCACATCTTCCCGCCCAGAAGAGCTAACCAGTCCTAACAGCGTAGTCAGGGAGAGCACAAGGCTGAGGAACAAGGCAGCCAACTCTTCCAAGGCTAGGCAAGAGGCCCAGAAAGCTCAGCTAGACACAGGTTGGCATTCTTCAGCAACCGTGATTTGATAAAACCCTTTTGAGTCTATCTTCAAGTCTATTTGACAAAGAAAGCTCAGTCGGATACAGGTCAGCGTCTGTCAGCTGCTGCCAAGGATGCAAACTAGGCGGTGTTGAGGCACACAAGCCCGCTGCATCAGACCTTGGTTTTTACAACCGACAAGTGTGCTTCAGAGGGAACATGGCATACGTGCAGGCTGTCGAAATGCTTCATGCAACACACACTCATACATGCTGACACTCAAAGCATATATGACACTCATACATGCGTGTGTGTCGTATATGCTTTGAGTGTCGGCATGCTGTTGGGTGAGCAAACACCTGTATATGCATGTGCAATGCATGTGCAGTACATATGTAATGCATATGTAATACATGTGTCATGTGTGCTAGCTGCCAAAACAATGCCTCATACAAGAAACTTCTCACTCATGGCTGTCACCTGGGGAAGGATACTTGTTTAGCAAATGATTGGATGCATGGACAAACAGTAGGAGGGAGTGAGTGACTGAGTGAGCAAATTATTGAGTGGGTGAGTAAGTAATTGAGTGAGCAAGCAACCAATCGAGTAAATGAGTGCGTGAGTGAGTGCATGGTTGCCACGGTAGCTAGTACAAATTGTGGTGCAGCAACTCAATCGGGTCTCCCATCCCACAGCAACCAGCAGCACAGCATTGACAGACACAGCATGCCCAGCAGTGCCCAGGCACACAGCGCACAGATAGACAGGGTGATGGCGGCAGCCCAGGCAGCTCAGCAAGTCAAGCATGCTTGCACCATTGATGAAGCTGAGCTGCTGGCTCTGAGACCAGCACTGCTGAAGGGCTACGCTTCTCTACAGGATAACTCCAGGTTAGCTGGTTGCACATTTAACAATACAGGCACATTTGTGGTCCGTTTTTGCTGCAGATTTGTGGTTCAAAATCTTAGAGATGGCATTTGGTCAGCAGCTGACTCACAATATGCTGAGATCATGCCTTGTGATCTGGCTGGTTGTACATGTCAGCAGCACACACGACACTGCGCAGCTCAAAAATAATGCACTCACAATAGTTCAGTCTACTATACAATGGCGTCATGAGTTCTGAGCTGCAGAGCAAATCTTTCCAGTGTCTGCTGAACATCTCACTGCCATCTGCATCACAAGCTTTGAAAATGCTGCAGCTGCTGCTTGTGCCGCATACAAATCATCATGTGCTGCTGACAACACTGGTACATGTTGTCACATGTCTGTCTATGTGGTTGTGCAGGAGTGAGTCTCTTGAAGCACAGCTCAAGTCACTGCTGTATTACTTCCGGCATCACACCGTTGAGCCAGAGATTCTCAAGAGGCTCTGCTTTGTGGAGATTGTGTACATGCTACAAAATCATGCCAACAGGTGTGTCCCTTTGAAAATCCCCCCTGTGTGTTGTTTGTTGCTGTGTATGCTTTCTGCATGCCTGGAACCCTGACAGCTTAGAAAAGAACAGTATGCAAAAAAACCACCCACACCTTTTGGCATCAATTCAGTGAGTCCTGAGAGCTTGTTATGATGGTCAGAGGCCATTTCAGACGCCATTCACAGTTTCAACAGCCAGTTATGCCTGGTGGCTTGACTCGAAGCCATGGGAACTCAGGAATGGTCATGATATGCTGCTATGACTCTACATCTTCATGGGGAATGTTGCACTGGCATCTGTGGGCACGCACACCCGCACATATGAATGCAACATAGTGTAGCTATACATGCATAACAATGTTTACATGTATACACAGTTTCTAGTATGTACGCTACCCAAAACAAATGTGTGTATGGTGTGTACATGATATATCTTGTTGTGCAAACACTGTGTGGCCTTTGATGTATGCACAAATCAGGTTGCAATGGATGCACAACTTATGCATCCTGACCCTCACACCTTGCTATACTGCTTCCATTTTTTTAATCACAGCTGTCCTGTATCATTGCTTTTTCAACGTCACGCCTACCTGCAGAATGAAAGCTGTCCTGTATCATTGCTTTTCCATCGTCATGCCTACCTGTAGAAAGAAAGCTGTCCTGTATCATTGCTTTTTCACCGTCATGCTCACCTGCAGAATGGTGGCAGATTCAGCTGCTCAGCTGGTCAGTCTGATCCACACATTTTGCTGTACTGCTCCCAATATTTACAGCTGCCCTGTATCATTGCTCTGCAGAATGGTGGCAGACTTAGCTGCTCAGCTGGTTAGTCTGGGTCCTTGGAAAATTGTATATGACCAGCTGAGAGTCATGAACGCAGCCTGGTTTGAGCAGCATGCCATCAACACTTCAGGAGCTGTGCAACTTGCCGGCACGGGCAAGTTGTCCATCACCAGTTTTGCTGCTTGGAATTCTGTCTGCTGACAGCCATTTTAGTCTTGTCTGATGCAGTGCTGACTCAGCTGGTGTAACTTATTTACGTTGTTACTGTATGCATTTGGCATCAGAGTAAATGGCTTTATACATTGTCACACCTACACCTGTTGTTGCGTTTTTGCTGTGATGCTACTGAGGTAGGTCTGGGTTGCTGGCCCAGGAGGCTCCTGTTACGATTGCTGGAAAGTGTAAACTTTTCTTTTCTTTTCTGCTATCGAGGTGCTGCTTTCTGGGTCTGTCTTACCCTGCTGCAGACATACATTGTTTGATCACAACACAGTGTCACACACAAGTATGCTCATTCTTCCTGAAATCACAGCGACCTTCCTAAAGGAAAGCTTAAGCCTAAGCTCAATGTTTCGACCTCGAGCTGTTCTTCAATTATTGCCAAAAAGCGTATTCTTTTCTTTTCTTTTCTCATGGTGACACTGCATTTCTGCAGGAACTGCAGCATCGGCCAGCGTAGTGCCCGTGGCAGCAGCACTGCAAAAGCAAGGCTCAGGGCTGTAGTATCAAAAGGTCATAGACAGTGTTGAATCCCAGCCACGACATGCTGCTAGCTTGGAACAAGGCGTACACAGGCTTGACCGGGCTGAGTCTGACTCAGCTTTTCCATGTTTAAAGATCGAAATGTCCGGCACATAGCCGCCTGGAAAGGCGTCTTGGCTACAAAACTCACTCTGAGTGAAGTACATGCTGCAAAGGCAGCATCCATAGAATACACAAACAGTCACACCAAGTGATTGATACAGCACTGCAAAGGACAAGTCATGCAACGTCTTGGTTACTAGAAGTTGCATGTTGCCTGGCCAAAAGCTCCACCCCTGAGTGCGCTGTTGACAACATAACTGGTGACTGCTTGACGAATTTCCGAGCAGAAAGCAATTGCCAAAACGCCCAAGCAGCATGGTCTTTATTTTTCAAAGCAAAATACATAACCTCCCCATTGACCTTGAGCAGTTGTAGGCCAGCAGCCACAAATGAAATCACAAAAACTTTCACTGACAAAATAAGTCCGTTCAGTGAATTGGCAGGCATTGTGAAAGAAACTGACTGTCAGATCACTGTTGGCAAGGTCCCATACAATGCCCTGCCAGCATCCCTGAACAGCTGGTAATGCTCTAAATTCACTCGCTGGTCAATGTATTTGAGAGGAATGCCCAGATCAGCAAAAAACAGAAGCACATCAAGCACAATTGTCAAAATCACCCCAAGCGGAAGTGCCAACACAAAAGTGAACAGAAAGAGCTTTGTCAAAACGGTCCAACCAACGAGTTTTGTGGTGAGGTGATAGATCAAGACATACCCTTGCAAAACATACTGACCCAACAACAGAATCAGCAAAACATAGCCCGTCCAAGTATGCCCAAAAACCTGCGTGAGCAAGATGATGTCACTGACTTTGTCAAAATAGAACATGCCCAACCCTAGCAGTGCAGACATTTTCAGTCCCCAGGGTTTCCATTTCAGTGCTTGCTTCCAGCCATGTTGCATTCTGCTAACAATTTTCTGCCACCCTTTGGTGCTGTCAACATGATCATTCACATGTTTAGCCTGCAAATATCGCAGGGCCACAAACATGCTCCACATTATTGCAAGCAAGCTTGCGAAGAGGCACCACAGCACAATCAGGATCAGTTTGGCATTGTTGATCTTGCACAAGTCACCGCCAACTTCTGAAAGATTGTTGTCAAAGCAAACAGGGTCTGCTGCACAGTATGGCAACAACTTCGCTTTTTCGCATCTTGCCCATGTTGTCTTTGACAAAGCTACATACAGCCCTGTGCACCTTGCTACACCAGTGTCGATAAGTGCTTCTGGACAACTGGAAATATTGTTGTTTGTCAGGTCTAAGTAAACCCTGCAAGCAACATCACATGCTATTCTACATGTATATGTTCATATTGCATGCTCCTTAGTATAGGGATGCACATGCAGGCCCTCATGCAAAGGTGTGCATTTTGTTTGAGCAAATTGGCAATGGCAGCATGCCACTTGCATCATGATATGCTCTTGCAGGGGACAACAAGCTAAAACTTGCAATTGGTTGAGCTCCATGTTGCTGTAATGTTGCTGGTATGTGTGTCATTGACCAAAGCCACATACCCAAGATAACTCATTCCGTCCCAGGACTCCGGCACAGACCCTGAAAGTCTGTTGTTACTTAGTCTTACAGCAGACAAGTTGGTCAAAGCTGCCCAAGAGGCTGGCAAAGTCCCGGTTAGTTGGTTGTAGGTTACTGTCACACTTGCAAGCTGTGGCATGTTCCTCCAGGACTCCGGCAGTGTCCCAGTGATTTTGCATCCCCTCAAACCCAGGGACTGGAGCTGCAGCATACCATTCCAAGCATCTGGCAGAGGCCCACTCAGTGAGCACACATCCGGCAGGGTGGGAGCAGAGTACGCTTGAAAGTTCACAAGATTTGTCATGGCGCCCCAAGAGGCAGGCAAATTTCCAGTCAGTCTGGGGAGATCCAAACTGAAGCCACCATAAGAGAAAATGCTCAGCTGGCTCAAATTGCTCCATGTGTCAGGAAGGCCTAAGCTTGGTTGCAAGATTTTGCCGAATTCCAGCTGTCTGCAAAAGCATGAAAGCCAATGTAGCGACAGTGTACAGCATGCTGCTACAGCTTCCACATCGCAAATTACAAGCACGTTGAACACCAAGTGCATATATGCTCGCGCACTCACATGTAAGTCACTCTGTTATCTGCACCACAAGTTACTCCTCTCCAGTTGTTGCACATATCCAAGGACTCATTCCAGCCAAAAGCTGCCGCCCAGCCTTCAGCTTGTAACAGAAGTTCCGCGTCCGTTTGGGCTGCTGAAAGTTTGCTTATTGCTGCCAGCCACACTAGCAGTAGACACGTAATCTGCTGCCGACCCATCTAAACATAAATGCCGCTGCCACAACGTTGTCAACGGCAGTACACTAGCGCTGTTGCAGCAGTATTTGCATGTACACGACCACTGGTATGTACAAGCTAGCGACATGACGCGGAATGAATCCGAAGCTGGTCAGGTGTCGTCAGGACCAATAAACACTTTCGTTTCTCCTCCCTTCCGTTGAGGGCTTTTGCAACCTGACAGTAAGCAATCAATGAAGTCAAAGCAGTCGATAGGGATGTCACAAGACATGTAGAGGAACAATGCAATGTCCTCTGAACGAATGTGACCAACGATGGAATGCATGTAATGTCAAAGTTCGGAGTTCGAACTTCGGACTAATCTCTTGGCGTGATCTGGCATCATAGCAACAGTGCACCGAGTCACATGTGTCAGAGTAAAATCTGGGGAGGCACCATCAAAGGAGAATGCATCGGAAGGTGACCAACATACGCACACGCTTTCACAGCCCACTGTGTCTTTACAACGTATCCGCCTTGACGGCAGTGCAGAGTGTTTCTTGAGTTGCAGTTAACAATGTTTCTGAGCACATCTTCAGAAAGGTTGTCATTTGTATTTTCACATTGGGTAGGGTATTGTCACATTGGGTAGGGCAACTTGCTAATCCTTCTTGTCCTGTCACCATTTCAGCTGTATTCTCAACATGCTCCTTGTTGAATTGAATTTCAATTGCACTTTCCCAAGGATGTACTGACTTGCAGAGCCAGGTAAGATGCCTGGACCACCAAGGATGTCTGCCTTGCCCACACCTCCTGGAGCTGGGTGCTGCACCATCAGCGGCACAAATCCACAGGAACAAAAGGCTGCTAGCTGATCTGCATCAACGTGTTGTACAGCACCTTGTGCAAAGTAGTGTGCATCACACTGCTGGCCATGGTGTCAACATGCACATCCCCACACATAGACATGCGTACAGCATGTCAGTGACAAAACCTGTTGCTGACAAGCATGCCATTGCATCTGTTTGGGCATTTGTATGCTATCACCAACATGTGTCGTTGTTCAGCATTGCACTTGTGAACATGATATTCCTGATGTATGATTGCTGAGGTACACGGGACGCAATGCAACTACTTCACAGATGAACATCATGCAAGCTGCTGTGGAAGTTACACAAAATGTGCCAACAAGTCCTTACCTGCAACACCTAGCATGCCTGCCCCTAAGCTCATGCTGCTGTTGCTGTAAGTGCCAAAAACGCATCACTGTTTGTGCAGCTATGTCTGAATGCCAGTTATGCACCTAGAGGAGCAGCAACAGCAATAGTAAACAACCCCTGAAACCTGTAACGCTCACATGCTCATGTGCCTGCACAATTGCTACAAGCCTGTCACCTTCTTGGGGAACCGCAACTGATGCAAGCATCAAAACCAATGCAGACAGCTGCATGTGTACACCGCAGACATGCAATGCTGCCACAGCTTGTGGTTGCTGCTGGGAGTCCATACCAGCTTGGCATCACCCAATGCTCACAATCAGTAGGTGCCAATTAAACTTGATGCTGGCCTCACATTGAACTTGACAGCATGCACCATGCTACTAGCACTATGCCCTCCTTCATGGCCTTGCATAGACTCTCTGCAGTACAAGCCTGATGTGAGTGCACTCACCTGAGCAGCCCTGGGAGCTGTAAGCACAGCACCCACCAGCTTACGTGCCATGAGTCAGCAAGGTCCTACTAAAAAGTAAGGGGTTCCCACTAGAAAGTAACGGGGTCCCACTAGAAAGTAAGGGAGTCCCACTAGAAAGTAAGGGGGGTCTGGCACGCTGGCAGGGTCACACTGACTGCGCGATGCCGCAGCGTGATTGGCTGGCGTGTTCTGTTTATCATTCTGCAGGCAATCAAGACAGCATTCAGGTCTTTCAGGCATCTGCCTCATCAAAAAGCAGGTGAACACCTCCAGAGGGCATGGCTACCTCATTGAAAAGCATCCATGGACCCAATGGTCCAAAAGGTGAAGGGGCCCTGCAACACCTTCTGTGGGCAGCTGAAAGCACCTTTGCACACCTTTGCAATTGGCTGAGCAGAGTCCAGTCAGCTGAGCAGCGCAGTCCAGTCAGCTGAGTAGCGCAGGCCAGTCAGCTGAATAGCGCAGGCCAGTCAGCTGAGCAGCGTGGTCCAGTCAGCTGGGCAGCGCAATGCAGTCAGCTGAGCAGCGCAGTCCAGTCAGCGGCAGTCAGCATGCTGGCTTTGGCTTTCAGCGCAGAGTCTGGTTGCTCTATGATAGCTCCCAGCATCTTGAGCTTGCGCTCTTGCAGCTCCATGATCTTCTCTTCTACAGTGCCTGCAATAGTTAATGATCATTTTGTCCAATTTGCTGGAAAAGAAAAGAAAAGCATTAATTTAATGAGGAGTCGCGTATTACATTTGGCTGGCCAGGGATTCCATCCACTAGTGCGCTAGATTAAGTTCTACGATCATTTCTGCTACAGTGCCTGCAATGGCCGTTTGACAAAGTTATCAGTTTTGTTCTTTTTCTGTTTTTCCTTTACTTCCTTTTGAATCTGTTTTAGTCTGTTTTAGTCTAAAACTTTAATTGCATCAGATACATCACAACAAAATCCACAAGATTTTCTTTTACAGTGCCTGCAACAACTGTTTGATCATTAGGCATGCATTCACGCATCCATGTACTCCCCTGAACAATGCACTCTATTATGTGCATGACCCTTGCTTGTATTGTGGTGTACACGTGAGCAAGTTTGCTTGTTCTTTGAAGAACATGTGCCTCAACACAGCATTTCACTGTTCTGATTGCTGTTAGACAGGCTGGCTGTTGTTTCACTCAGACAAGTACCTTACAGAAACATGAGATGTAGCACCTAGCGTGGTTATAAACAGCATGGCACACCACACATGCACAATCTGCAGAACAATGATTACTATACGGGGTCCAGCTGTGTAACAACTGGAAACATCTCCCCAACGTAGAAGTGAGTTTGTACTGTCCCCAGACGTTTCTGAACTACACGTCAGACCTGTTTTAGGATTAAATGAGCTGAGTGTTGTTGTCGTCTGCAAAAACAATAGTATTCATAACGACAACAATAACAATGATGATGGTGATGAAAGACTGTAGTGGTTGTGATGTTCATGATGAATACCTGCCATGTACAGCCTGTGCACAGTGACGTCATGCTCCTGACCTATCCTGTGCACTCTGTCAATGGCCTGGTTCTCCGCCTGCACCCACCCAAACCTATATCAGAACTCTGACGACCTGTGCAGCTGAACAGCCTTGGGGCCAGAAATACCCCAGCACAGCACAGCACAGCACCGATGTAATGACGGTGGCATCATAGCACAGCACAGCACATGACATCACATTACAGCACAGTGCAACCCAGCACCACACAACTGATCAGTTTTGGTGACAAATTGATTACAGCATAGACCTGCCCAGCACAGCATACCATGAGAGTTAGGCACTTGGTAACAGAAGGTCACAAGTATGACATCAAATGACAGCATTCTAGGTTGAACAGCACTGCACAGCATGGCACAGCACAGCACGGCACAGCAAAGCACAGCACATTGCACAGTCTCACTCTGCAGCACAATGCAAGGTAGGTCAAGTATCATAGCGCATCATGCCCGGTGCTGCACTACAATACAGCAGCAGCCACTGCTACAGAGCATTGACAAGCATAGGCAGTCCTGCAGGGGTCACAAAGGGGTTCGGTAGGGCTCACAAAGGGCCCCAGCAGGGCTTACAAAGGGGTCCAACAGGGGTCACAAAGGGGTTCCAGAAGGGCTTACAAAGGGGTTCCAGCAGGGGTTACAAAGGGGTCCAACAGGGGTCACAAGGGGTTCAAGCAGGGCTTACAAAGG
>JAABUP010004674.1_pt1 | contig 22017 bp, 30 predicted proteins | sample 5559201 | NCBI WGS metagenome assembly JAABUP01 (sample SAMN10711887, study PRJNA513373) | rock metagenome | isolation source: Antarctica rocks | place: Antarctica | reverse complement strand
TCATCAGCGTCTGTTACTCATGAGGGCACTTCATGTTTCTGCTCATAAGATGAAGCGGCAGCAAAAGCATGCAAGCCAATTGCATGCACGTGCTGCGCTAGAGATGAGAAGGCAGAAAAGCATATGAGCTTGAATTCCCCTCCCCCATTTGACTGGATTTCAGCGCCTCGTTTTCAAAGTTTCCTTTTGCTTTTCTTCAATAAATGGTGCCTGTCATGACTGCCATGTCATTTGGCTGCGATGACCTGACAGTTGTTTTTTGCTCAAAGTGGCTGTCTTTGGTTCATGCATGCATGTATGAATGACCTACTGATATGCTTCTCTACCTCTGTTTCTTGGTCATTAAATGAAATTTCTGACGCCATTACAATACCATTGTATGGTTGCACCTTTTTGATGTGTCACCTTCCAGCCAACTGTGCAATTGAAAGAAGAGGTCCGTCTAACCCAACGACAGTCGTTGTGTGCTCAAGTGCGTTCAACAGGCTGCATAGTGTACAAGAGCCTGGCTGCATGGAAGTGTGGCTGTTTAGCAGTAACGCTACTGTGGGCCCTGCATTTGTTTATGCCCACTGCCATGTACTCTTTGTAACCCTGTGTTTGCAAAAAGATTGAGGTCTACTGTGGCATATGCATTTCCTGTCGTGGAATCAGAATACATTTCAGGACACGATCATGTGCCAAAGGATTTTAGCCGTGGCATGCTGCAGAGCCATCAGGCTTGAACCATGCAATCAGAAACACATTGATGCAACATGCCAGGACAGATGCCACCAGTGCCCAGAGCGCAATATCTGTGCGTCGGTGTGAAAACGTAGTACATGCTGAGTTGACATGTGTGTGCTCGGTTCTGCGCGCGCGATAAGGCGCATACTTGCTTGCATGTTATATGGCTTGTGTTCCCACCAAGATCATACTGAATAACGGTGTTGAGCTGCCTCGCATCGGTCTTGGTACCTATAGGTCAACAGGAGCAAGTGTCACGGCTGCAGTGATTTGCGCACGGAATAGCGGAATAGAGCATATTGATACCGCATCGATTTATAAGGTAACTTTGATGAGCTAGACAGGTATGTCTGCCTGAACAAGCGGAGATTAGAAGGAATGCCACGCAGAACGAGGAAGCCATCCAGAGTGCAGTCGCAGCTGAGGGTGCATTCGATGTATTCATCACAAGCAAAGTCTCGCCATACGAGGTGCATAGAAATGTCGCAACGTGTAATCTAGGTCTGTGTCCTGAGGCTTGCAGAAAGAACACAACCAGCTGCAACAGTGCCCTTCAGCTCAAGTGTCTGCTTTGTCCTACCTCTTGCTTATGACTGCCTGCAGCAAGGCACTACAAAGGCAAGTCAAGCTTGTCAAAAGATTCTCGAACGTCTGAAGACGGACTGTGTGGTGAGTTCTGCTGCTTGTCACACTAAGTATATGCTCACTGCTGCAAAGTGAATGTCAAGGTCTGAGATGCATGGCGCACATTGCCATCTGCCAGTGAAAGTCCAGCTGTCAGGCATTCCTGCAACCTCAGGAGTAAAAATGTTCTGTCAGTGCGACGGTGAAACTGGACATTCACAATATGTTTTCAGCCCAGACTAGATCAGTCTGCCAGTCATCTGCCATACAATGCACCGACTGCAGGATCTTGTGCTGATCCATTGGCCTGGGGCAGCACATCATGCACTTGACTCGTCAGCACATGCCCAATTGCGGCTAGAAACATGGCGTGTGTTGGAGAAGTTTTACACAGATGGCAAGTAGGTGTTTGTGCTCAATATGTAGTCTATGTGCAGCCTGAAGTTAGCATGGCCTGATAATGGTCGCTTTGACATGTTATTTGGGCACATTCACAATTGACCCACATGCGCAGGGGTGTCCATGCATGCAAGTCAAAACCACATGTGTTCAGGATTGCAAATCAATGAGGCACATGTGCCTGTCTCAAATGAGTAAGAGGTGATTCAGGTTTAGAGCTATTGGGGTGAGCAATTTCTGTGAGAGGCACCTTGAGGAACTTCTTGCTCATGCCAAAATCAAGCCCATGGTGAATCAGGTTTGCCTTCAAGCAGCAGTCACAGCCCTTGTCCAAACAGCCCTTGTCTAAGTATCTGTTGAGGCTCCCTTTTCTCAATGAGTTGACCATTCAGGGATCACTGTGTATACTCAATGTCTGGTAGCCAACAAATGATTTGCGACTTGGTACATCAACCAGCAGCTATAGCACCCCTGAGCACATAGCATTCCGGGATTGGGTAATATAAGGGGCGCCTCCAATGCCATAGGCCTGTGTTTATGGTCTCAATGCATCTGCAGATTGAAGTCCACCCGCGCTATCCCCAGCACCAGCTCCGCAAGCTATGCAAGGATAATCAGATTGCAGTGATTGCGTACTCCAGCTTAGGCATTGGAGACCTGTTGCATCATCCTAATGTTATGCAAATAGCCAAGGAGACTCAGCACACAGCTGCACAGGTACAATTTTGCTCTTGAGTTGCATTGTGCTGCATCAGCAGGGAAAGCAGTTCTTGCCTTCCTATGAACAGACGTTGACCAACTTTTGGATGTACTGTCTGTGGAGTGAGGTCTGACTATCCAGGTTTTAGCTGTTCATGCTTTCAAAAAAGCAGATTAAGCAGCAAAATACATTCTGCTGACACTGATCGTGCGTCTCTGCACCCGCTAGCGTTTACAATGCACAAAGGGCTTACAGCATGTGTGCATGATGCTTGCCCCTCCCACCTCTCGGCCCATCTGCCAATAGCTTATGTACATATGTGGGTTTTGATTGTGATATCTAGCTCTAGACACTCGGTGTTTGCTTGTACTGACCAGTCACTGGCTGAGTCATACTGGCAGTCGCTGACTGAGTGATACACACATGACCTGCACAGGTCCTGTTGCGGTGGGGGCTTCAGCAAGGCTGCGCTGTCATACCCAAGTCATCGAATCAGCAGCACATTGATGAAGCTAGTCCAAGCAAGCTGCTGTCATGGGAACTCGACCAACAGCAAATGCAAGCTCTTGACAGCATGGAAGATGGTCACAAGTACTGCTGGGATCCATCGACGGTGTTGTAATATTTGTTGGTTGTTAAGATCACTAAAAACATGCATCAGCCAAGCAACTGGTCCTGTTGACAGAATAGCACAAATTACTCCGACATCATCCTTAAGGGTGAAGGCAACCATTGAAGTAAGAGCAAGATGTCTTTCAAAGCGTTTTAAAACAAAAGCACATCAGCTCTGCAGCATGCTGTAACAAAATGGGTTGAAGATGTACCAAATCAGAGGGTGATGTCAGATTGTATACCATACATAAGGCGTTGCAAATAGCTGTCTACACACATCTACAACAAAATTTACAGCTGTCACAAGCACTGTCACTGCGGAGAGCAGGCTACCAAACTAACGCCTACCTTCCCACTCACAACACTTCAGCTGCTCTCATGTATACCTTACATTCATTCAATCTGCAATCTCCAAGACATCAGAACAATGTGCCTGCACTCTGTTGCAATGCGGCACAGTTCCTGAATCTTGAGCACCACACTCCCACTGCAATCACAATCCTTACGCAGCCAACTTTAGCGTTGTTCAATGCCTGTAAAGTGGCTGCCCCTACATCTGCACCAGCCCATCACTTCTGCAGGACAAGAACCCAATTCATCCAAGCTGCTTCATGGAAGCAATACAAGAGTCTGTCTTGTGATCCAAAGAGCCCACATCACGCACAGAAAGCATGCAAACACATCAAATCAAAGCTGCTTATCAGTACCAAAACACAAAGTGTGATGCATGCTAGCCATACAGCTACATTTGCCGTATGGTACCTGGCTTGCAGGCGAAACAGGCGAAGTGTCTGTGACAGGCAGGAAGGTGCCAAACACTCCTGATGATATAGCTGGCGGTGGTGGCGGTGGTGCTGGCTCTGCAACATCTGGGACCACCTCAGCAGTTCCAGCAGACTCGATGCTTGCTGTGTCCTCAGAGGGCGCCTCCGGTGCTGGTGGTACAGTGTAAGGACTGGAGGTGTTTGCCACTGATGTCTCTATCTCCCCAGCCTGAAGCACATTGCATACTTACTTTCTGCCCTCCCAATGGCTTTTTTTGTGCTGTCAAATCCCCTGAGTGGGCTTGACATCTGGCCTTGGCTACACGGGCCACAGCCTTGGTGACTGTGTGCTGTACAGTACGCTGTAGTGACATTGTTCCAACATTGCCAAGTCAAGAACACACATCCAATATTGACACTGACATTGTTCCAACATTGCCAAGTCAAGAACACACATCCAATATTGACACTGACATTGTTCCAATATTGCCAAGTCAAGAACACACAAGCACAAGCTCCAATGGCGCACTGACGCTGCTGAAATAGCTAGTGACGGGAATTTCATGTCTAAATAAACTCGCTAGGAGGATGAACAGCACCCACACACATGTGCTCCCAGCACAGCTGTGCACAATGATGCAGGGAACAAGCAGCGGCATCTGAACTGGACAATGCTTCAGCACATTATGATAGGCAAACCATGTCAATGCATTTGTATCAGTTGCTGGAATGCTAGCAAGCAGTTACATGATGCACATAAATTGTCACTGAAATGGCATTTTTGGATGCCCACTGCATGGCTTGATGATGATGAGCAAAGTCAAGAGAGCTTGCCTGTGCCTTAGTGAGCGCTGCCGTGCTGAAGGTCTGAAACTCGGTGATAGCTGACATGTTACCCGGCAGCTGCACCCCAGTCAATCTGCGTGCACTCCAAGTTGCATCAAAGCCAAGCAGCAAAAGAAACCCACACCAGGGCTCCAGATCGCTGCAGACTGTGACTGCCTGATTGGTCTCAACATTGAACAGCACAGAGCCAACTGTGGTTGTGATCCACTCCCAGAGTTGGTTTGCTGCTCCTGTGCAGGTGCGCGTCTCTAAGTCGTAGTAGTCAGAGCCCTTGCCTAGGCAGGTTGCTGCAAGGCTGCTGTTGTCCTCACTGTCGCTGGCTTCAGCAGCTGATATGCCACAGATGGTGAGACACTCATCTGTCAAGCGGCTCCTGATCATGCTGGTGTCGTTGTACCACATCTGCCCAAGACGTTCATCACAGATGCTGGAAACCACTACGCTGGCGTCCAGGGAGGCATCTCCACAGTCGCTACTGCTGCACCTCTGCATGCACCAGGGGGCACTGGCAGCAACTGCAGCTGAGAAGGATGCGTTTGCTGTGCCAGTGCTGCCCCAGAAGTTGTGGATCAGAGAGCCATTTGTGCCTGCAGATGCATGGCACAAGTCTGAGTAGTGCTAAGTAACACTCCTGGTCACTTGGGCCTTACACAGGATGTTGCAGGTGCAGGCGTCAAAGCTAGAGAATTGCAAATTGGAGCTTCAAGCGTTGGTGACATGTTTTCATGCCCAATCTGTCACCAGCAAGGATAAGGATGCTCACTTGGAGGAACCTCTTCCCAGCCTTCTGATGCCGGTGTATCATCTGTATCAGCTGCAATTGTTACCATTTGACCATCATTTGAGATCAGCTCCATGATCTTGGAATCACAGCCTACAGCACCAGTTGTGCACACTGCCAAGAACTCGCCAGGAACAGATTGTGCCTCCAAGGAACCATTTGCAAATAATGTCCAGGTCTGGGCGGGGCTGTCATTTCCACATGTTGCCAAGGTTACAACATCATCAGCTGTGATGCTGAGACAATCTCCTGATGCCACGTTGACCAGCTGCCTGCTTGTTGTAGATATCAGCCAGAGTTGACTGAGCCGTTCGTCGCATACTGTAGCCAGAGACAGATAATTATTGGTGCCTGCCCCACAGTCACCATTGTAACAGCCTTGCAGGCAACCTCCAGTATCGTTGTGCGGCGTGAGCATCATTACTGTCGTAGTGCCTGCACCATGCAGACAATCAGGGGAAATATTCGAGATAAGCTGGATCCGGGTATGCTATCTCCACTTACCTGTCTGCGCTGTTGCTGATGCAGCTGTCTGAGCAAATGCATATTTTGTGCTCCAAAATCCCAACACCAAAATCAGGGCACAGGTCGCTTCGGGCCTACTTAACCTGTAGGTAGACAAAGTTCACACGTCATGCAGCACTGCGTGGTCAAAATTTGTGGCACAAAAAGCTGCGTGGTGTACAACATAAGTTAGACTCGCCTGATCGCTTTCATTGCCTGCAGTCCAATTCTGTCGAGGGGTTGTTCAATGTTTCCCCGACGCTCCCATTGATGTGCAGAAGCTAGCGCAGAAGCGCATGGAAGGCGATCTAGAAGGCGATCCGGCCTTCTTCTTCAGGCCCCTTTCATGTCTCATCAGACTCTTCTTGGCTGATGCTTCAAGCATCATGCTTGAGAGCAGGCTTCTGACTTTCGGTTTGAGAAACATCCTGATCTCGGAACATCCCAATATAGCCGTGCTTCTATCTGTTGTGTCTGCGAGATACTTCCGCGTGGTCGGTATCATAAACGAAACAGTGATAGGCTGTATTAGGCTTGTGTTAGAGCGTGCAAAACTTTGGCCACCACATAGTTGTACCTAGCTTTGTAGTGATCAAACTCTCTGCGCTCCTGCATACACCACATGGTCCAACCTGACCTTGGTTTGGCAAACCTTCCGGTTCTTGATCAATTTCAGGTGGACCTGCTGTCCCTGCTTGGTCTCAGCCACACATCGGGGCTGTGCCATATTCAATTAGCAAAGCGTGAGCCCATTGTCATATGTGTTGCAGCTGCCAAGGAGCTGTCAAACGTTTAAGATCAGAAACGGCAACAAGGACCAGACTATTTACATAGTTGGCACAGCCCATGTCAGTACTGCGTCTTGCGATGATGTGCGGGCCGTCATCAGAGCAGTCAAGCCTGAGGTGAATCTGCAGACCTCCAACCTGTCAGCAGGCTGGCAAAGTGGGCAATTTGCAAGACTTTGTGCTGTACAGGTCGTTGTGCTTGAGCTATGCTCTGAAAGAAGGCAGATTCTGACCATGGAGAAGCAGGATGTAAGTCAAAATGACATCCTTGCTCCGCACTAGATGTTCTGTGGGCTTCAATGCTGACATAGCACACACACTGGTTTGTACAGGCTTTGACGCTGCAGCAAGCATTTGCAGCCTGGCGAAAAGGGGACTACAGCACTTTTCAGGTGACTTCTGATATCATATACACACACATATGGCATACACACACTGCTCACCAGCTCTCAATGCACATGAAGTGAATATCTGAGTATGTGAAGTGCATTACAGGCAGCATATGGGTACTTGCTTGGGCAAGTTGGAGATGCTCTTGAGGTTATGCCAGGCGAGGAGTTCCGAGTTGCTGTGCATGAGGCCTCCAAGGTACATCTAATACTTACATGCCTTGCACATCTGCACAGAATCTTGTCTGCCTGTGAGCTATATGGCTGTGTGGCTCAGCGCTGACACCGTCATGGGGCGTGTATGCTGTAATGTGATTTCTCTTGAGTGTCCACATGCAACAGGTATCCCCAATCTGCAGGTGGATGCAAAGATGATGTTTGGGGACCGTCTGTTGCACATCACTCTAGCACGGGTATGGGCTGCCTTGTCGACGTGGGAAAAGATGAAGTTGGTCTGGACGCTGGTGCACACAGGAGTGAGCATGCCAGACAAGGATGAGCTGAAGGAAGATCTAGAAAGCATGAAGGTGCTGTACTGCTGGGCAGGCCAGCCTACATTGACATGCCCACTCTGCAGATTGCAGAGCTGTGCTGAGCAACATCCATCTCTGTTTTGGTTTGCTGGCTTGCATGTTGTCATAGCGTGAGCAAACATTTTTGGCAAGTGTGACTCTATGGATTGTTGCGCCCCTTGTTGTTGGGCGTCATTGCATGTGCTCTGAAAGCAGAGTCAAACCAGTGTGCTTGCTGCAGGAGACGGATGCAGTAACTGCTGCCATCAAGGAGCTGGGCCAGCAGTTCCCATCACTGTTGGAGCCTTTGATATTTGAGAGGGATCTGTTTATGGTGCACAGGCTCAGGACTGTCCCAAAGTAAGCATGCTGCAGAAATGCCTTCATAGCAAACTTCTGCTGCTCTCGTTTGCGTCATACTGAGATGCACAGGTTTTCACATGCCAGCTTTGAGTACATCCAAGCAGCTTCAAATGGAGCTGTCAGAGTTTGCCTGTCCTCTAATGCCTGTGTGTTGATGTCATTAGATACTGCCTCATGTTGCAATACCTGTGTCTGACTTAGGCTGCACCAGGTTTCCCAAGCGTAGGCTGTAACAGGAGCTGCCCTGTGTAGGCACAGCAGAGTTGTGGCTGTTGTTGGGGCTGGCCACTTGCCTGGCATGCGAGAACATTGGGATGATGTGATAGACATAGAAGAGATCTGCCGGGTACCACAAAAAACTCCCAGCAAAGTTCAGTGGGGTAGGCTGTTCATCACAGTCGTCAGCACTGGCTCTTTGTTTTACTATGGAACAATGTTGCGGCGGCGATGAGCTTTGCAATGACTAAGTCTTGCTCTTAGAGCAAGGTGTGCTTCATTGGTACGCATGAGTTTCATGAGCACGTTGTGTTTTCTGAGGCAGCAGCAATAGGAGTGTAGAATAATGCCAAGCTCTATGGTAGTCGCTGGTCATCAATCCTGTGTACAATCAGCATCTGTATTACAGCACAACATTGTTTTTACGCTCAGCAATTACCTTACCCAAATATCGTAAAGTTTCAACAATAAAGTTTACAGCTTTGCAAGTTCCTCCCGGGCCTGTGTCCTAGCCCAATATGTATGAATAGGCTCTTCAGCTGTCTTCAATAATGCATTTCCACATGTGTGTTTTGCTGTCCTCCTTCAGCTGATGCATGTCTGACTCATGCCTCCAGATTCCAGCGGTCAAAGGCGCAATTCACATCGCCACGATATGACATTTGCAAGCTCGTGATATGCTGCGTGCTTTGCGTCCGACTGTACCGGTGTTGTTGCGATCACACCGCCCGACATATCTCATCCCCTGCATACGGTCGATGTCGGTAAAAGAGAGTGATCAGCCTGCGGGCACAAGCACCGTGCAGACACGCATGCAAAAGACAAACGCCAAGGAGTTTTACTGTTTGACTGAGAAAGACGTACGATAGCCTTTTGGCAATATCACGTCCTTCAAATTATACAATAGGAAGACTCTGTCTGTTTGTGCAGCTCGAGCCACTTGCCTACCAGGAGAAAGCGAACCGCAGATACAAAAATGCAACTCCTACCAAGCTGTACAGCACAGAGGAGGTGAATTTCAACAGACGTCATGAGCACATAAGCGGCTGCAGAGCATGCAGTGCACGCATGTCGCTGTCATGCTCATCAGACTGCTAAATATCCTTCTAATTCTTTGCATGTGCATGCAGCTTGAGAGGGCAGCTGTTGAGAAATGGGGCAGCATGCCAGAGGTGGAGGCAGAGCGTAATGCCAGGGAGCAAAAGCGGTTGAAACGAGCCCTGGAACATGCAGGCAATGCACCAAGTCAAAAACCTCACATGCATGTGCCCATGCTGAACTTGAATAATATGTACACCCATGCATCAAGCGGAATCATTGCATGACCTTGGGTAGCAGGCTCTGTTTACGGGCTGCATTGTTGCCTCCAGCTTGTTCCTGCTTTCACCTCAAGTGTGCATCGGCGCATGCCAATGTAAGCGTAATCGAGCAGACCTTCTGCCAGCATATCAGCTGCACAAAATGCAGGTATGCAAGCTATGCGAGATGGCAATGATGCATGCTCATTTCAGGTCCAGGCAATGATGACGCTTCCAAGAAGCACAAGCTGGTCCCTGCAAACGATGCAGCAGCTGCTTATGATCCGTCAGGAAGCCAGGATTTGCCATCTTGGATCACAGAAAGGGTGCGCCCATGTCAAAGGGTCACCAGCCCTCTGGTACCCCATCCACACCCCCAGCAGCTACCCTCAGCCCACCCTGACCATGGTCAAACCCCCCAGCCAGAGTTTATCCTGTACTGGATGCGCACAGCAATCAGGGGTCATGAAAATCCTGCTCTCGATGTGGCAAAGCATGAGGCCCAGCAGCAAGGCTTGCCCCTGTTGGTGGCAGCTTTCGTCTTGACCAGTCACCCCTATCCAACTGCAAGGCGCTTCAAGTTCTGGATGGAAGGGCTGAGAGACACTCAGCGTGAGCTCAGAGCTCAGGCAGGTGTTTCTGAGACATCCATTGCATTCCCTCTTGCTCCCTCGCCTAGTTGCAAACATTGCTGGTTGCCTATCAGTGACTGCGTTCAAGGCAGCTTAGTGTGAGTGAACCAGTAGTCATTGAGACTACACAGTTCTGGTTGAACTCTTTCATGCACACAGTCCTGATTGGGGTGATGCTCTTGAGTCGTATCTCAGGTGCAGCACTCAACTGGCAGCTCAAACAAGATGCAGGCCAGATCATGAACCTTTATTGGTCATTCAGCTGTACTATTGTGTATGCAACAGAACAGTGGCCATGAAATATATGTTGCGTGGTTATGTTAAATTTGCTTGTCATGCAAAGCATCATATCGAAGCTTGTTGTTATTAGGATCATGCTGCTGCTTGCCATGTCCAGGCGCTTAAGGTATGCAAGTTGTTCACAGCCTTGCACTGTCCTTTGCCTTGAGCATGCTCATTTCGACAGCTCATTACGCATTTTTCCAAAGACACACAGAGCTCCCTCAGCTATATTCATACAACGCTTTGTTGCCTACATCATTCGGCTGCTCAACATATCTTATGGGGCATTGCAACTGCACATGGGACTTGTAGCTGTGCATGATGTCTTCCACAGAGAATGTGTATTCATCAGTTGGTTGACCTTGAAGGGGCTGGAGCTGCTCATCTATCTGGAAGGCGTCACAGGCATATCTGCTGCTGATCATTCCACAGCACCACATGACCAAGGCCAAACTGACACAGGCAATGGCTTGGAAGCCGCAGCAGCAGGACCATCCACTGGCTCTGCAGGTCATTCTGCAGCACATCTTGCCCTGGTCATCGCCAGCAACTTGTTCTTTCATGTGACGTGAAACGCGGCATTGCAAAAGTGACTGCATCTGTGTGTTTGCAATCACAGAAGCTGCTCAGCATCTGTTGCATGGCTAATTTGAAGCGTACTGTGTCGCCTGTGCTACAACATGGGTAGTGTTGGAGGAACATGGAATATTTGGAATCCTCTTGTATTTTCTCTTCTAGACAGTGGTATAGCAGGGCACACCCTGCGTGTGCATGTGAAGGAACAATGAATGTGTTGCTGCAGGTGTGGCTGGGGGCCCAACACTGGCTGACTCACAGGGATGGCAGGACCTGATGGAACTTGTGCAGCGCTGTAGTTTAGTGGTTACTGAAGATATGCCTGTCGATCCTGAGGCTCATGACCTTCAGGTGTGCATCCAAGCATGGCCTAGCCATCTTCTATGTCATCATGCATTAGTGTCTGTCTTTCATGCATAGTCTGTATCATTGAGATATATTCTATTTCATCCGGGCACAGTCTGTATCATCAGGCTATAGTCTGTGTCACCCATTTGCAGTCTATGGCATGACGACTCAAGATCATGTGAGCATGTACTCATAAGCTCCCAGAACACAATCTGTTTTCCAATACAACCGTGCAGACAATCTATGCAGTCAGACTGTCCAGGAGTGAAAGTCAAAGGCCATCTGGCCAATTTGCAATTTGCTATGCAGGCACTCACAGCCAGGGCACCTGCCGCCGTCAAGGTGCTTGCAGTGGACACAGCTTGCCAAGTACCCATGCAGACTGTCAAGTGCTCGGCGTCCAAGGCATACATCTTCAGATCTGCCACAGAGAAGCCTCGCAAGGAGAGAATGGAAGGCATGCCCTACTCAGATGCAGGGCAGATCAGGCACATAGCGCCTTATGCCCCCCAGGGTGAGGGGGCGGCAGCAGGGGCTGAGGATCACCCTGATGCTGAAGGTCCTTCCCTCCCCCTGCCCCTCCCCCTCCCCTCTCCCATCCCCTTCCCCTTGTTGTTGCCTTGCTGTTACCATCACTGCAGCTGCAACACAACCCCTACACCTGCACATACAAATGTCCATGGCATTAGGGTCATCCTGCATGGAGCATAATGGTACGCTTACCGTACTTCCAGTCTGCACATTGATGTGCATGTGTCTAGCTCAGGTGCAAGCACGAGTCAAGGCAACAACACTCAGCAAGTGGGACATGTGCCAGAGGGCTTGGGATGGCAGCCTTTAGACTTGTCCCCAGATGATGTGGACATCAATCAGCTGCTGAAGCAGTGCAGGTATGTATCATCGGCAGTCATGTTGCATAGATATGTGAGCCTAACACAACTTTGAATTTGAATGGGGTGATGCACACATGCGCCCTGAGAATTCGCAAGTGAACGCGCCACTACATGCTTGTATGAAGCAAAAACTGCCTAAAGCCCATCAATTATCTCCGCCGGTGGGCTGCCACCGGACATAGCTCAGATGGTTAGAGCGGCTGACTGTAGATGTGTCATCATTAGTCATCAGCAGGTCCCTGGTTCGACTCCGGGTGTCCGGAGATGCGCTTCCTTTTGGCTTTAGTGTTTTGCTGTGAACCCTACATGCCATTGGTCGCTCAGTCAGTCAGCTAATTAGTGATCAGCATGCACCCTTTCAGGCTAGGTCCAATAGTTCCATACCTGCTTGCTCGCAACTTACAGGGGCATAGGACCAAAGTGTGGCAGGCATACAGCATGTCCAGACGTGCGTGCTTGCAACTTGCAGAGGCATAGACCAAAGTGTGGCAGGCATACAACACACTACAGGCGGCTCCACGGCAGCCTACACTCGGTGGGAGAAGTTCAAGCTGGCGGGCCTCAATCAGTATGCGGCAAAGAGGAACAACTCCATGCTGCGCAATGCTGTCAGCAGACAATCAGGTGCTGCTCCCACTTACAATCGCGTGCAATGTCTTTGTCACCTTTGCTGCTGCTCCTGAAATGCTGCACTCACGGGTGGCCTGCGTGATGACTAACTATCAGGGCTTCTGCATGAGGGCTCTTGCCTTTAATTCTTCTCTTCCTTGCTTTATGTCAAACCTAACTCTTGCTCATTTCTTTGTGCTTCATGTCCTTGTTGACACTCTTTGACAGCTAGTCTTGATCATTTTGGCGCACTGCGTCAAACTGGAGTTCTCCTATGCATGATGTGTTCTCAGTGCATATGCTTTTCACACAGTTTGCAGACTTGTCAGAGACCAAATCCTGTCAGCGTCTGATCACACAAGCAGATGTCACCAATCCAGTTAGAGCAGTGCTGTGTGAATGCAGCATATCATCACTTTGGCATGATCTCGCCCTTCAAGGTGGCGCGTGACCTGGTGCGCAACAGCAGCAACGGCAGCAAGAAGTTCTTTGATGAGTTCATGACTTGGCGCGAGCTCAGCTACGCCTTCTGCTTTCAGCACTGGCCAGATTTAGAATCCATGCAGGTCAGCCTGCAATGCCCCTCGTCTTGTTTTACTAGCACTGCTCTCATCTGCTCTGATTCTGCATGTTTAGCATGCATGGCTCACTCATTCTCACTTGCGTCCGCAGCATAGTGCAGTCGCTCAGATACAAAGCTTGCAGCCACCCTGAATTTGCTTACCTGGGCAGCCGCTGTACTGATATGTGTGTTGTGTGCTCTTGAACCATGATGCTGCTTTGCTACATCTATTGTAAGTGTCCAGGCAGACTCTGCAGTATGAGGCATTGCTAGAGCATCACTGCAGCAATTTTCAATACAGGCCCAAACAATACCCCCTTGTGTGACACAACAGTTGTGAATGTGGGTGTGCTGTCATAAATGTGAGAATGCTGTTATGACTGTGAGTGTGCTGTTACAATTGTAGGGATGCATGTGTGTCTGTGCAGGCACTGCCAGAGTGGTCGCGCAGCACATTGGAGGCGCACAGGAATGACCCTCGACCGCACCTCATGACAGATGAGCAGCTGGACAAGGGGCAGACTGGGGATGCAATCTGGGACGCTGCTCAGTATCAGCTGGCCCTCACAGGTGCACTTCACCTTCAATCAACAGGATGATGAGTCTGTCTTCATCCCACAAGATAGGGTGCATGGCACTGAACCCCTCAGAGTAATCTGAACAAAGCTGTTGCGGTTATCAAATAGCAATCAGCCTGATTGCTCTTTGATAACCACAACAGCTGTGTTCAAGATGGTGCACAGAGAAGCATCCCGGGGGTTATCTGCATGGCATGGACAACCCTGTTGCACATGCTTGTGCAGTGCTGTGCTGGGTGAAATGGACAGCAGCACAAACTGTGCAAGAAGCCTGAGAGACTCAGTGCATGTGTATCCTGCAGGGGAGCTTCACAACAACATCCGGATGACATGGGGCAAGGCCATTCTGCCCTGGAGTCCTGACCCAGATACGGCCATCAAGAGAACAGTCTTCCTGAATCACAAATATGCCCTGGACGGCTGTGATCCATGCTCCTACTCAGGAATCCTGTGGTGCTATGGCCAATTCGACAAGCCCATGGGCCAAGAGAAGACTCCGATTTATGGCAAACTCAGGAAGCGTGACACCAGTGTTGTGGGGAACAAGCTGGATGTTGCAACCTATAGGACTTTGGCGATTGAGGCTGACAGTGCTGAGATTGCTGGGAAGCCTGCTCAGAAAGCCATCAGTGACTTCTTTGCCCCTCGGCATTGAGCTTACTCTTCATTTGCCAAAGTTGGTGCTTTGGTGCGTAACAAGCCTGCATTTTCAGAGTAGTTTGAGCAGGTCAAGTACTGATACTGTGTGCTTTCCAGAGTTGAATGTATATTATGCCGTTCGGTTAGTGTGAACATATTGAATCCATGAGTGCTGGCCACCAAAGTTGCAGCCAACTTCAATCAGTGCATGCAGTCTGCCGCCTCCCAACGCTTTTCATGGATGCATTCAAACCTGGAGTGATTTTGACTGTACACAGGATTGCAGATGAAGTGAAATGCTCTGGTCATAAGCATACAACATGTTGCTGAGCAGCAAAAGTGTACAAGCATGGTGCACATATTACATGATAAACAGGTATTTATTGCAAATAAATAACATGTAATGGAGTCAGAAACGGGACACAGGGTACTAAAGGAGCAGTGAACATCCTGCTTAGTGTACAGGCAGTCTAATTTCAGAGAAGCGGGCTGTACAGCAGATCAATCAAGTAAAAACAGCAATTGTGGCGAACCGTAACACATGCAGCTGCCAGTACTGAAAGCTGTTAAGGGTACACAAACGTCACTGCCAGGCATACAAAGTAGAAGCTGTCCCACATGATACAAGCTCTAAACCATCTTAAGTTGATGCTTTTGCTACAGAAATAGTCATCTGAGATGATTGCACATGTCATCAGGGCAAAGAAAATTTGCCAAATTCTTCTTGCCAGAACAACACACTGCAAGGGTGAAACTTGAATTGGCAGAGTATTAAATGGGTACAGGTACATGTGAGAATGCTGTCTAATCTCGTTGCGTCATGACCGCGTCAGGCACTGCAGCCGTGCACACTGCCTGCCGCATACGCAGGGAGCGGCTGTAAGACTGCATGCGCACTCGGTCAGAGACGGCTAGCTGTACTGGAGGCTGCAAAGAGAGACCTTCAGCCACACTGTGCAGAAAGGCAAGCACACGCACCGCCTGCAATCACGCCCAGGTTCTCTAATCACTCCCTCACATGCTTTGTACAGTCAGCACATCATCAGATAGCTCAAGGACGTCATTGACAAAGTTGAGGGTAGCTTTTAGTGAACAGCAGCCTCTGAACACAGACTGTGGTAATGCACAGTGTGATACACCATCATGCGGAGTAGCGCGTATTGAGTTTTAGCCTAGCATCACCTCTATAGCATGCATGTGAAGATCACCACATGCCAACTGCCCTCAAAACACAGGCAAACCAATCATGAGGTAGATGCTTAGCACACCTGTGAGTATGGCAGTATGCATGCGCCCAGCTCGCCGATGACCTCCTGCATAGCAGCTGTACGAGCGAAATCCAGGGCGGCCTCATACACCACCTGCCAAACATACGGCACGAGTGTCTCCTCCTCTTTCCCTCGCAGTGTCTTGACGCCCTCCTCGACCTTGCTTGCCATGTCAACAAGCATCTGACGCATCTCTTTCTTGGAGACGATATGCTCAGGCTGCAATGCTTCTTCTGTATGTGCCCCATCGCTTGTCTTTGCCACAGGCAGCTGATCCTGATCCTGCTGCTGTGGCAGTTTGCTAGTGCCAGGCGTTGCCTCATGCTGCTGTTGAGCATGTAGCACAGGCTGGCCTTGGCTCGGCTGTTCGAGGCTTGCATCACCCCTCTGAAGAGCCACGATCAGCAGCTGAAGAGCAAGCAGGCGCACCGAAAGGCCTTTCTGCACTTGCCCTTTCCCATCAAACTCCACTGCCAGACCCTCCAGAAAGGCAGCCATGCTGATCAAGGCCTGCTGCCCACTCATGTCAGGTTCAGCTTCTGGCACCACTGCAGCCCTTGCCACAGGCGGTGGATCACCCAGTGTTGTGACCCCCTTCAGGACCCCTTGAGCTACCTGCCCACTTGCATTTTGCTTGGTATCTACGAGACTGGTGGACACAGGATGCTGCTGTGCAGCAGGTGCAAGCTGCTGGTGGGCCTGCCGATCTGCATGCAGCTGTTGGAGCTGCTGTTGTACAGGTAGAGAGGGACTGGGTGCAAGGCGCTCCTGATCCCGTTGCTGTTGCTGCTGCTGGTGGTGGGGAGAGGGGGGGTGACGATGGGGGCTGGTCAGGGGCTCTGAGCGTAGCCTGGTGAGTATGGTGTTGTACACAGCTGACGGCCGCCGTGAGCTGCAGATACATGCGCTCAAGTATGAGACTATCCTTGTGTCCTTATCTGACGAGCCTTGCAGCGTTGCAAGTACAGAAGCATTTGTGGACAAGGCTGTCAGAGCAAATGCAGTGTGTTGCAGTGCAAAAGCTGCTGCGTCAACACAGTGATGGGCTACATACAAGCGTGCTTTGCAACAAGCAGGCATGCTGACTGGCATTGCTTCGTGTGCTGCAGCTGCATAGACACACACTATGATGAAAGAAGTTGCCTACATTGGCTGGTGGCCTGAGCTGGAAGGGGATGGAACATTGACAATGACAAAGCCATCATCCTCCATGGAGCTGCCCATACTGCTCACCCCCTTTGCAGCCTGCACGTACCCCACACAATGTCGATAGACGCCCTTGTCATGTGTGAGACAGCAGACTTGGGCACACCTGCTCAGCCAGTGATCTTTGTGCTAGTGGTGGCAGCCTGACCAGTGCAAGTAGTGTCTCAAATAATCTCATGACACATGACACACCCTTTGCTTACCTAGACTGACGTGCATGACAAGTCAGCAAACAGAACAGAGTCCAGCAGGGCTGACTGATATCACTGACCACTGGCATGAATTGACACATGGTTCCAATGTGGGGCTGACCTGCAAGGGGTGGTTCAGCACAGGCCGCCCCTGCACCTGCGTGGTGGACAGGAAGGAGGCAGTCGGCAGAGGGGCAGCTGTGATGGGAGGCGTGTTGGGGAAAGAAGGGGGCTTGGCAGCTGAAAGGGGCCCTGAAGGGCGAGGGGATGTGCCCAGCGGAGGCCGCTGCTTGCGTGTTTCATGCACCAGTTGCCTGCCTGCAACACAAACCAGAATCCATTAATCACTGTATGTACTTCGCGGTGGCTCACGCAGCTCCTGACTGTGTCATGTACTGTTGACACAATGCTTACATTAGGTGCAAGGAGCAGACACACCATTGCTACTGCTGAGGCAGCCTAGAGGCTAAGGGTCTGCGTGTAAATGCAGACACCACAAGATCTGAGTATCTTGGCGGCCATGCCTGCATGTGTGTTGTATAATCTGACCACCAAGTATGCATTCAGGCAGGATAGGCAAGTGCATTTACCTGCAAGTGCGCTAGCAGGTGATCTGTGACCATAGCGAGGTCTGTTGGTGTGCGCCTCTGGTGCACCAAAAGCTGCACCGTGTGAGGGCTGCTGCTGCTCTGGCAGTGGCTGCTGAAAGGCTGGAGCCACAGCATCATCATCCAGCACAAAGGGAAGACTATCCTCTGGGCCATTAGCGGCGTGGCCGGCTATCCGCTGCACAGGTCTGCTCAAACCTGCTGTGCACCAAGAACTGATGCAACAGGGGCAACACTGTGACAGAGCTTGGTACTGTGCAATCACACTCCCATGCTTGGTTACTCCACAAAGGGTGTGAACACAAGGGAAAGTGTAACTAGTCTGTGCATGCTGCCTTTGTTGACACGGGGCAGGCAGAGCAGGAATGACATAATAGGGCATATTTATACTCAAGAAAGCAGTGAGTCACATGGAAGAGGACACTTGCAAAGAACAAAGTCAAGCCCACCTGACTCTGTGGCCTGAGCATCTGCAGCAGGTGCTTCACCAGGGATGGTTGCTGACAAGGGTGTCGTTGCCGCTAGAAATGGGTGATTGAAGAACTCCTCAAACGAAATGCGCTGGACTGGGTTGCGCTCCAACAAGCTGTAGATCAAGTCTATGCAGGCAGGGCTGAGATGCTTGGCAATGGTGGCTGGGATTCTGGCTTCATTGCGCTCTATGTTTTGCAGCAGTACTATGTGATTGCTGCCATTGTAAGGAGGCCGACCAACGACAAGCTCATACAGAATGGTGCCCACACTCCAAAGATCTGCTTTGGCATCGTACTGCTGAGACTTGAGGATCTCGGGAGCCATGTACAGGGGCGAGCCACACAGAGTGTTTGCCAGTTCTTGCTGCTGCAGATGACGTGCAAAGCCAAAGTCTGCTATCTTGAGCACAGCCTGAGGGGTGTTGTCTGACAGTAACAGGTTCTGAGGCTTCAAGTCTCTCTGCAGGGACACAGGAATTACGGTCATTCACTGGAAACAGGATTGCACAACGCGGAGCAAAGATTTGCATTATGCAGAACTAGACCATGTTTCCTGCTAAGCTGCCACAATCCTGTATGAGGTTGTTTTTCACGCTTGTGCACACAGGTGTTGCAAGCCTGCCACTGACAACGTTTGCTTTTCCTCACATTGACAGCAGCACAAGTTTGTCACACTAGATACTCACGTGCACCATTTGCCTTGACCAAAGCTCCTTCAGACCCGCCCCAAGCTGTCTCATGACAGCACAGGCTGTGACTTCTGGAACCCGTTTACAGCGACGAATATAGCCTGCTAAGTCGCCGCCAGCACAATACTCCATGACCAGATACAAGTAACTGGACTCCTGTGTCAGAAGAAAGCCATGATGAGACACGTTATGCAGGCTGGGGCGACAAGGTTGCTGAAAACAAGCAAGGCAACACTTTTTCTCTGTAGACCAAGTATGCGTAAGACAGAACCAGCTGGGGGTTGCTGTTCGACTGACCTCAACAACATCCTCAAGGTGTACAATGTTCTTATGCCTTATCTGCTTCAAGATTGAAACCTCGCTCTCCAAACTTTGCTTCAGCTTCTTGTTCAACCTATCAGTGGAGATTTCTTTGATAGCGACCACCTTTCCGGTCTCTTTGTGCATGGCTTTCCATACGATAGCGAATGAGCCTGAGCCTGCCTTCTGTTGCAAGACCCAGCTTGCTACGCTTCTCAAGTTGGAGTCATTCATTCTTGCTTCGGTAATGTCAGTCTCACCGCTCGTCTGTCAACAGCAACAGCCGGGACAGAAGGCTGTACCAAGCAGTGGCAACACAGAGAGCTCGGGAACGGAATAAGTTGCTCTCTGGCTGCGCTTACTTTTTACATGTTGCGAGCGCGGGAGTCTGTGTGGTTTCGTCAATTTTCCGTTGTCCTCCTCATCATCATCCAACTTACCGTTCATTTCATTCATTCATTCTTTGCTGATCCTGTGACTCAGTTTTCTTCCTGGCGAGGAGGTACATAATTATCAGCCCTGCACTGTTTCCTGTGGCGATGTAACTGCAGAGCCACATCAGCTGAAGCCTCTGCTGCCGCGCAGTCTCTCAATAACAGGACGAGTGCGTTGTCGATCGTTACGGCGCGTCGCTGCGCTGGCTGCAGTGCTTGAGTCGCATCAGTGTTTCAATTTCTGAGCCTCTGATGCAGTGATACAGCCGCTCACCAGCTCGGCCAAGTCGCGAGCCGTGTGCCCGACCTGCGTTCAGACGACAATTCACGCAATCTCGTTTGGCGTATTGCCAACCCTACATGGCTGCTATGTTGTAAGGCTGAAACGCTCAGTCGCATATGCATTCGCTCAAGCAGCGGGTAACGGCTCTATGACACCACCCCTCCGAACGTGCTGGGCAGTCCAGCTGGTGGTGCATCTATTGTTGTTGCCACCATTTACACTCGGGGCTCTGCAGCGCGCAGCTCCTATGGTATGCTGTGATATTGAGCAACTGGCCAACAAAGAGTGCCAGAACTGCCGCTTACAAGCCATTTGACCCACCCTGACCTGCTGTTATCGCTAGGGTACCTGGCTTGGAAGTACTTGGCAGTCCACAGTCATCATAGATGCCGGCAGCACTGGTTCACGCATCCACATCTACCAGTACAAGGTGTCAAGAGCAGGCCTGGCAGTTGTTCAGCAACCAGTCAGCAGCCTAAAAGTCACACCTGGTCTGTCAGAGTATGCTCGGCAGCCTGAAAATGTTGGGCAGTCACTCGGGCTCCTACTCGAGTATGCCTACAAGCAGGTACAGCTGCCAGCTTATGCCCTAGGTAGACCGAAAGTTGGCGTGACAAATGTAGCCTGCTTGCCCATTTGCTGCAAGTGTCAATGCTGGCTGCAAATGCTCTCATGTACAACCAGCCACAAAGCCAGACAGCAGCCCTGCTTGCAATCAGGCTTGCAACAGCTGCATGACGACCATTATATGCTTTTCACATGCGCATGCCAGCGCCCCTGGCACAGCTTTGAGACTGTGCTCTCGTGATCCGCAGGTTCCTTCACACCAGCACAGTCTCACAGAGGTGCACCTTTTTGCAACAGCAGGCTTCAGGGTGCTAGCCCCAAGGCCTGCCGCAGAGCTGATCAATAGCTGCAGGGCATTTCTGGCGACCTCTAACTTCAAGTTCCGGGATGAGTGGGCCACTGTGATGTCAGGCAAGACAGCATGTGCAAGGCAGAACCATATCACTGCTGATCCATGTTTGGCAGCAAATGGTTGCAGTGCTGCCCAGTGCCATAACTGTATAGCACATTGATAGATCGACATTGGCATAGCTTGGGCTGTTCAACCGTTGCCAGCTGCCTCACCCTGCTTCTCACAGCAAGTGCATGACTCACATCATAGGAGAGCAGCCATGGACAAGCTTTGACAGGGATGCCTAAACACACAGACTCTTTGTGGTGTACCATGACGCACAGTCCAGGCGGCCGCAATCAATGAGCAAACAAACAAGTGGTTCCAGTCTAAAACAGCCAGGCCAGCTGTAAGCAGCTGCCAGCGATTGATACTCCAGTGGACTATGACTCCAGAAGGGCTTGGACTGTACATTCTGAATGCATGCAGGTCCTTCTGAGGGAGTGTTTGGATGGGTTGCTGCCAACTATGCCTCAGGAGCACTGCAGGGTTATGCTCTGAGACAGGGGCTGCGCCTGCGCAAGCCTGGTGTGCCTTCAGCACCCTTTGTGGGAGTGTTTGAGCTGGGCGGCGCCTCAGCACAGGTACCTTCATTGTAATTTGCATTTCGTACAGAAGTCACATGCAATGACTGGATGCTCACACTGCCTTCAGATAAACAGCTTCCATGAGGCTTTGAATCCTCTGTTCGCCACTTGGTCCCACTGACGCATGACAATTGTGTTGATGTCAAGACAAACGCTTCTGGGCTGCCTTGCATGGAATGGATGTGTTAAAACACATCCATTCCATGCAAGGCAGCACGCAAGTTGCAGCTGCCAGATGTGTCGAACTTGTACACGTCTTGCTGGCTGGTTTTTGGCTTGATGCCGCTGCCTTCAGATAGATGACTTTCATGAGGACTTTGGAGTTCCTGTTTGCCACTCGAACCCTCCCCTGAACCTTCCCCCTCCTTTCCTACCTTGA
>JAABUP010004673.1_pt1 | contig 22020 bp, 24 predicted proteins | sample 5559201 | NCBI WGS metagenome assembly JAABUP01 (sample SAMN10711887, study PRJNA513373) | rock metagenome | isolation source: Antarctica rocks | place: Antarctica | reverse complement strand
TCGCGCAAACTGATACGCACTTTATCTTGATTCGGTGCAGTGGCAGGCTGTTGTGACAAATTAAGTGCGAGTGTCGTTTGCGCAGCTGTGTTTGTCACGGGGTGCATGTTGTAGAGATTCAAAAGTCAAACCCAAATACGAATCAACAGAAATAGTGTCGATCCTGTGCATGTCTTGCAGGCCACTCTAGGCCAACATGAAAGCGACAGCTGCGTGTGCTCTGGTGCTTCTGGCCATATGCCTATTTCAGGGTAAACGAATATATTCTGCTGTAACACTGTCAGTATTTCACCCTCTTCAACGTCTTGTACCGCTGCCACATAGTTGTGATGCGTCAGCCAGTCCTATGCACGCAGCTTGAATTGTCTCTGCAGGGTCAGTGCAAGCTCGGCCTGCCAAGTCTGAGCATTCTCTTCAGGGAGCGTCCAGGAGGTTGTTGAGTAAGCACAATTGCTTTTCCCCCTTGTTGCTGCAGCCTGCGCATGTTGAACACGGTGCAAGCACACTTGCTGCTTGGTAACACATTTTGATGGGCATCTGCTGAGTTTCGATTGCAGCACCCCTTTGTATTCAACAAATATTGCTGCAAGCAGTAACTTGTGGCCTCTTCATGCAGAGGCTATTGATGTCCCATGGGGCCTGCCAGCAAGCTTCAACCAGAGCAGGTACAGAGATGTAGCTGCCGTGGTAGGTGACACTGTCACCATCCACTGGAATCACACTGCTGGCGGCCAGTTCTCCTTGTGGAAAATCCCCTCAGGTGCTAATCTTTCATACTGAAGTTTGCTCATGCCCTGACTGACAGTCCCAGATGTAGCTTGCTTCTAATGCACATTCTGTGATCAAAATGTTGCAGCCTTGCTGTGACTGTTGGACTGAGGTGATCAGGATGTTTTACCAAAACAGGATCTCATCCAGGGAGCTTACGTAGGACTGTACATACCTGACCCTGGCGGAAGACATATATTTAAGAAATGAATGAATGCATGACTGAATGGATGTATGTGTGTGCTCTGCAGACACCTGCCCCACCAATTTCAGCACCACTGCAACTGGCTTTGCTCAGCTGGTGTCCCTCCACACTGCTGCCACAGTCACTCTGAAGATGACTGAAGCAGGAGTTGTGGTGTTTACTTCATCTGGGCCTGGTCAGTGCAGCGCAGGGGTGCTAGTCAACGTCGTTGTGTCTTCAGGTACATTGACAGCATGCGTCCTTGCCAGAATTGGTCCATTAATGCTGCCTGTGTGAGATGCAACATGGGGCCTAAGCATTTGTCATTATCATCGGGGGCTTGTCCATGTGCCTGAACATCCTGCACAGAAGCTGCACTGCATTGTCAGGTTTTGCATGTGCTCCTGTGTTGCTCTAGAACTGCAGTTGGGATGCTGGTCTACAGAACTAACGCCACAACAGTCAGATCAAGCCATGGGTCATCTCGCCAATTTTTCATGGTTGTGTCTCTTGTCGTGTGCAGGATCCATTATACCTGTTGACATACAAGAAGCCCTCAATGTCACAGCCCCAACGTCTGCCCCAACTGCTGCTGCAAAAGCATCAGGGTAGTATGTGTCCAACAGGCAACTGACTCTTGAGGATTGCTGCTGCGTATTGAAGTCAGCCTTTGTGTGCTTTCTGTAGCTGCATTCACCTTTGTTTTGACCTGGCAGAATTGGTTCTCTGCATGGCTGATTCAAATTGCTTGGTCTGCGTTTCGCAACTGTTTCGCTGACCAATCTGCTCATCTCCTCCACCACCACCTAATTAGTTTGCTTCCCTGTGAAAATACCGTTTGGTTCAATGATACCTACCACGGTGCAGGTTTGCTCGGCATCATACATACGTATATTTGTTGGCAAATAGGCACTTATGCATAACAACTTCACCATACCATCACAGTACTGACTGCACTACGAGGCACTTGCTTGTCGACCATGGTCTTGTGCAGTCTTGTGTTGCATCTCACAGTAGTTGCAACTTCAGCAAACAAGCATGCAACATCACATTCATGTGTTCTGCAGTGCATCACAACACGTTACATTGTAGCTCTTAGGACTTACATGGTTGCAGTACCTGTCAGTATCTTCCAGGTTACAAAACAATCTCCATATGCACAAAGACTACAGAAGCAGAACGTAATTTGTTTCAAAGTCTAGGAACGCCCTACACCTGACTTGCTCCACTGACCATAAAATCTGGCGTCACTCCTATGATACAGCTGCAGCCAATGATCGCAGATGAACAGACCCTTTGGACATCAAAAAGTAGGCTGGACAAGACCTCATAATACATTGTCCATAGAGCATCCTCAACACTAGTTGCTGTCAGTACTGTAACACAATTTTGATTGACCCTGCTTATCAGACAAAGCAGGCAAAGACTCCTGCAATCGACACATTTATCACCTGAAGCAGATTTGACACACCCTGGGCCAAAGACACCACAGCCAAAATTCTACAAGCACAGTCCCAAATTTTGAAAAGCACATATCTTCATCTTCACATTCATCATCACATCATCATCCATTTTCCTTTTACTGCAACATTGAAACAGGGCCAGCAAAATTGTGCAAGCCTCACAATCATCTAATGAGCTTGCAATGCATACATTGGGAGGCTGCAATGCCTTACTGAGCAAAATTGGCCAGGGGGGCAAAAGGTGACCGGGTTGGGCTTTTTGGCTCAACAGAGACAAGGTCATTGCAGCTTTTTGACTTATTGAAACTGGGTGTTCTTTTTTTGAGCAGCAGCCTTCGTGCCACAGCCTTATCAGCTCTTTCATCAATCACACCACCTTCCATACCATTGCCTCCCGACATGACAGCATCTGCCTGTCGTGCATGGCTAGCTGACTCACGCGCAGCATCGGTTGCTTGCCATGCATTGTCCCTCGAGCTGGTGCTCGCCTCCAGGGAAGACACAAAGCCCACAATGACATCAGGCTTCCCTGGTGACACTGCTGCTGCTGGTGCTGGTGTTGCTGCTGCTGACACTCTGGCAGACTTAGCAGCAACATGTCCTGGAGCATCACCCTCTGCTACATCACCAGAAGGGTCTGAGGTAGCAGCCAGCTGCTCATGCTGTGCCTGGGATTGGCTAGGCTCAAAGGACGTAGCAAGTGGGTTCAGCATGGACGCTGATTTGACAGCCACTTGACTGGGCTTGAGGGCACTGCTGAGGCCAGAGAAGGCAGCAGACATCTGAGTGCCAAGATCTGCCAGCTGTTGCTGAGATGGGTACTCAGGAAAAGCAGGCACTGGCGAGCCTGAGCTCAGGGTGCCCTCAGGCATGGTACCCAGCTCAGGGAAGGAACTGATTCTGGCCATTCTGGTGATGATTGCCTGTGAGCTGCACCTTGACAGGACGCTGTCCACAGTCCAGCCTGCCTTGCTGAGATCTGCCAGAGACTGAGGACGTGACATGCCCTCTTCCATGTGCTCTACTACTGTAGGCAAGCGGCCTCGGCTGAAGGTCGAAGACAGCATGAACTGGAGATCATCAGTGCCTTCAGCAGTGTCTTGGGAACCCCAGGCTGCATCAGCGTGGCCTGGCAGAAGTGCAGGGTCAATGGCAGATGCTGTGGCAGGGCTTGAAAGGGCTCTGGCCATTGGGATGTCTGTGAGTGAGACTGTTGACATGGCATCGCCTTGGGAGGCGTCATCAGCTGCGTTGGCTGCTTGCCGCAGTGGAGATGTGTCTTTGTCAGAGGCTGAGCTGCGCCACCAGTCCTTTCGGTCTGCTTGTGAGCCAGACGGGCTTGAAGCCTGGGACAGGACAGAAAGTCAATCCAAATCTTTTCATGGCAAGTTCATGGTAGCCAGCAACAGTGATGGCAGCCGATGTTGCGCAGCGACAGCAGTCTCAAGCAGATGCAACACACAGTCGGTCTCAAGTGTGCACTGTCATTGCTGGTGTGTATTTGTAGCAGCAGAGGCATGTTGGGTGCACACATCTCAGACACTGTTGCTATGGCAGCAAAGAGTGGTACAGTTGCATGGCAATAAATGGAGAAACCAGCATGTGACTTACGCAGGTACTTCTGTACCTGTCAGCTGAGTGGCTGGTGCCACCAAGCCATGCAGTAATTTTGACTTTAAGCCATGCACAGAGCTGTGAGCACACCAGAGATGAAAGTGCAGAACATCAGTAAACATGGGTTCTCACCATCATGGGGGACACAGACTGTGGCACAGACTGCATTCTGCGAATCTGACTGTTCTCCCGCTGCTTCTTGCCGCCACGCTTCCCACGCCTGGTTTTATTGGTTTTGGATGTTGCATCGCTGGTCATGCTGCCATCCATGACAGTGTCTGTGTACATGCTGCTGACCAGAGAGTCATCATTGCTGCTGTCCTTGCTGCCAATAGCAATGGGTGCTGACGCTGTCATGGATGAAGATCTGTACATGAAGTCTGTTGACTGGCTTGACATGTCTGCTCCTGAGCTGCTGCTGTAGCGCTTCATGTCAGATGTGGCTGGCTTTGGCGTCATGGAGATGCCTTGCATGGCTTTCTGTGCAGCTGAGGCAGCTGCGTTTGTGGTGCTCTCTGGCACTGGCGTGATGAAGCGCTGAGGCTCAGCATACCAGCCATATTTGAAAAAGCCTGGCTGAATGTCAAGCTTGCTGTGGGAGTCAGCGGGCTCACAGTCTCCACTGCCAATGCATAAGCAGGCATCTGGTCCTCGAGCTTGCCAGAGGCTGACACCTCCAGCTGACGCTTTTGTGGCGAGAACACGCACCTATAAATTGCAGGTTCGTTTGAAAGTATTGGTGAAGCGTGGTTGCCACAACACGCCGTGTGCACTCTCTGTGGCTTACCTTCTGGCTGTCAAAGCAGAGAAAAGCGAAGTCACCCTTCAGTTTCGGCAGGAACGAAGTGCCGAGCGTCTGGTACAGCTCGCAAACGACCTCAGCGGCCTGCACACAAACCACGGTTTCCGCATATTACTCTGCAGTACGAAAGCCTGACAGCCGTGTGAAACCGCAAAGAAGCGGCACAGCTCGAGCTGCACTCTTTACGGTAAGTGGCGCGGCTTCTTTTATTTGGTTCAGCGTAGGCGTCGCATCTTGCTGGAGGCGTGCGACACAGTACTTGCGGACCAGATACGGGTAGTTATCAAGTCTCCTGCAAAATCACGTCATGAAGCTTGGCAGACTGTCCAGATATGGCTGTGATCCAAGGTTGCACCCTGCTCCGCTTACCCCTTGAACACAGCGAAGCACGCCTCTTGAGTAGTCACAGAAAGGTCAGGAGACGGTGAAAAAATGAGTCCGGCGCCTGGACAATGAACTTGACTGGCGTCTAGGCTTTGAAACGCGTCAACAGCAGACAGACGTGAGGAGATCTCAGCTTTGGAGTTGTCTTTGCTTTGGTCAAAATGTATGGTCTTCGGGGGACAGATGCACAGGAAGCTGGCCCCCATTCTACGACGGAGGCCTGAGCTACATGGCGCGGACACCCGCAAAGCCGCTTGCCTACCAACGAGGATAAAGCACACAGAGTTGACGAGGACGACGCGGCGCGTGTATGTATGGTCGCTCTGCGTGCAGCTCAAGTCGACCACGAGTTTGGTCAAACGTACCTGTAGGTTGCACACATTGCATCGCCATATTGTGACCATGGTGGCTATTCAGGTGTACAAAATCAGCACAGCGAAAAATGACAAGCTTCCCAAGCACTCTGAGATTGTTCAAGAGCAAGAGATCAATCCAAATGGCTTTGCCTACGCTCGCGACATGCCGAAAGATGAGCAGAACTGCACTTGGTACGTTGTAGGCGAGGATGAGCATTTGACGCTGCTTACAATCGAGGACTTGGTGGTTGAAAAGGATGGCACAATGCTGTATCTGCCGGTACTACTCTGCCCAGACCGGTCTTGTTCTCAGCTGCTTGCGTGTCAATATGTACGCATGCATACGTCTGAATGTTATACAGGAGTCATTGTCCAAGCCAACACTTCAATTTGAGGATCTTAAAGCACTGGAAAGCGAGCCAGGTGCAGTCAGGATCAAGGCGCTAGCAATCTTGCCACCGCCGACGCAAGTTAACCCACTGTAGGTAAGCGTGCACGCAGACGTCATGGAAGCGAGATCGACCCGCTTAGGGTCCAACCATTGCCAGCAACAGGCTGCGTCAGAAAACGTCATGTGCGTGATTATGACAAGTCAGCTGGTCTGCTTGCAGGTGATTTGTCCTTGCTTTGCTGGCCGATTCTTGAGAGGGCAGTGCTTCAGAGAGAGAAAGAGTCTACTTAATGCAGCGCCTGCACTTACCTCGCCAGATCATCAGACCAGTTGATTAGAAAAGCTGCTGTATACAGCTGCAGCAGTATTGCAACAAGAGACGATCTTACGCCTCAATAGCCTTTCAGCTCAACCAAACATCGTCACATAGAATTTGAAGACTTATAAGTAATTACATAGCTCTCAAAGAAAGTGAACACATTTGGTTCAGCAATTATGCACCGCTTGTAAGCTTAGGTGGTCCTCTTTATGCTTCTAACTATGGTCAAGCTTATAACTAGTTTGTTGCATGATAAAGTATCCCTGACCTATCAGAATGAGCATTGGGCATAAAAACTCATGCTGTTGTACTCTATATAGAGACACCATAATGTTGAGCAAGCTGCTTGCATGCTCCCTTTGCTGTGAAGACCTCTAGCTGTTGCTGTTGGCTGTTGGCGTAGCGGCTGCAGCTGCTGTCTTTGCTGAAAACGAGCACTGGAGCACCGGCACGGTGCCTCATGGCATGACATGTGATTAACATCACTATTGGTCAAGTTGCATAGGTTATCATATGTGAATGTGAGTCTGGGCCTGATGATGCTCATGCGAGTGGCATGCTGACTTCGTTGCAATCTTCATATCTACAAACACCATACATACGGTTAATTGTTTGTAACAGCCTGTACAATGAGCTGAAGTAACATCATGTACCATTGCAAGCAGGTACAGCCCATGCATGGAGCTATATTTGAATTTGTGATGGAACTCCTCTTCAAGCATAAAACTTTTTGATTGATTCAAGGCAAACTTTCAGAAGGTCATTTGTTCCTGTCCACATTCATTTCTGACACAGTATTCTGTGCAGTCAACAGCTATGTGCTGTCTATCCAATTGACTTTCCAAACACAGCTGACAATCGCCTGAATCACGTGTTCGACTGATGATACACTTTGCAATGATGACATTCTACACATGCTCCATATGCGGATCGGACTCCAGTACACCCGTGGACATATCAGAGATCTCAACAATCTCATCCCCTTCAAAGTGCACAGCTAGATTGGATGCATTGAAGCCCCCCTGGCGTGAGAAGCTGCCAGCATCTGAGATCCAGCTGGACTCTGAGCCCTCAGGATACAGCTCCCCATGTGCAGAGTGACCTCCTCCACTCTCTAAGGATGCTGTACGTCTCTGCACAGGCAACATACCATTTGAACCACAGCGCAGGCAGCAGAATGTGAAAATACTATCCCTATGAGACATGTGGGAAGTGTGTTCAACTTGAGAAAGTTGGGTGCAAATTGAAGTGGGGATACTGGAAACAGGTTTGCAAGACCATTGCAGACATATGTAGTCACCACAACATGCATGTGGTGTGCATGACGATAGCTGTGATCCAGTCTGCATTTTCACCCAGCTGAGCAACACTTACATGAGAGTAGCGCCTCAATGCTGTTGATCCTGCAAATCTGTCACCATACATGGCCTGCTGCTGTTCCTGGGCCCCCAGATTGGTGCTAGTCAGCCTGGTGGGGTCCAGGTAGGCTGCCTGATTCAGGGCTGACAGCCTACTGCCAGCTGGCACTGATTGGGTAGCTGCAAGGGGCAGCTGGGCTCTGGCAGGTCGCTGGTGGATGCCCTGCCCTAGGCGGCTGGTAGGGGCAGGGCCTCCTGGAAGGCCCTGCAGATCTGGGGGCAGGCTGATCGTATGCTGAGGCCCTGCGCGTGATCTACTAGTCAGTACAGCTTGTATGGGTCGATACAAACAAATCGAGAGGGGCAAGTACCTGAAACATCAGATATGGTAGCTCGTGTCAACAAACAGTAAGCTGAGACCTGTTTTGGAAGAAACGCAAATGGCTGAGTATGCAATCAAGCAGCACAAAGTGCAGACCTTTGTTTTGCATGAGAGCAATATCTGCACAGCATAAGCTCCGTTTTGAAAAATTACTTTGTGCAAGTCATTGGAATACCCCTGAATGCACCTTTGTGCTCAGTCAGATCTCTTCGTAACAACTGAAGTCACAAAAGGCACCCACACCAGTCAAGTGTTACACTCCACATCCTAGATAAGCGTTGCTGAAAGCAAAGCAAAGCAAGGAATGAATGCCTGAGTGTCATGACACCAACACTCAAGCCCAGGACATGTACCAAGATGCTAAGCAATATCACACAGTACTTCCTCACTTCACCTGTGCTTTCAAGCCAGGATGTCCGATGAGCCACAACTGGCTCCACACCCCAGACTGTAATGTATTAAGAAAAAACGAAAACAGAAAATAAAATGAAAATAAAATGAAGTTAAATGAAAATTAAATGAAAATTAAATGAAGATGAAAATGAATATCAATCAATTACCTATGCTCTCGCTAGAGGGTAGACTGGGGGTGGGTGCTTGCATCTGTATCTGCAGGGCTCGGCTAGACAGCGTCCTGGAGCCCTCTAGGGATCCGAAGCGGCTGCTGGCATCCCTGAACTGGTTGTGCCGGCCTGACACAAACAGCTGAGCGACCTCACGGGCATACACCGTGTTGGGGGTGGCCACATCTGAGCCTGAGTCATCTGCTGACTCGCTGGCAGCAACCTGCAAACACAGATGAGGAATTGGTCACATGGCCATGATCTTCCTAGTATGAGCTTCCTAGAGCTTGAAAGAAAAAACATAAAGTGTATGCCTTTGGGTTGTCAGGATAAGAGCAAAGTGACACGGCGGCCCAGATGAGACATCAGAAGCAAGCTTTGTTACTTTGCATGCAAGGCCGCTTGCTTGCGTAGGGGCGTGTCAGTTCCTGATTCAGGCCAGTTTCACGTCAAGCCCAGACAGAGACAAGGTGCATGCTGACTGCATGTGGCGTTAGAAGGGGGAGACACCAACAAGTACAGACCCCAACATGTCAAATGCGGCATCTGACAATCAGATAAGCCTAGTCGCATGAAGTGCAGAAAAGAAAAGACTACACCTTTCGGCGTCAGTTGAACGAAAAGCCAAGTATAATACCGGGCTGCCCAGGTACATGGAATGCATGACAGCGGCCACTTCATGTGCGCAACATGTGAGTGCGCAGTTGCAGGTCACATGTGTTGTGTTGGTGGTGCGTGCTTCTTCTTCAGCAGGTGACTCACGGATGATGTGACTTCCACTCTGAGCCGCTTCTGCAGTGCTTCTAAGCCAGCAGGCTCCTGTGAGGAGGGAATCTGGAGGGGCTGTGACACACCCCTCCAGTCCCCCCGTCTCCCCCCAGCCCCCTCACCCCCCCTGCTGTGGCCCTGTGGCCACTCCAGGCTCTCCATGGTCACTGACTTGTGATGCCGGGATGGGATTCTGGCCACCTGCAGTCATTTGCACACTTTTTATTATTTATTTGAATGCCCATATGCTCTTTCACATTGTGATGAGTATGACAGCACGGCTCAGACATTCCTGATGCACAGATGCGCAGTAGCATGTAGATATCCAGATTCGCGGAATGTATATGTACACAAATGCTCTAGTGCACTGCACATGTCATGTCAGAGGTATCAAACATAAGGCAATGCAGATGAGCTCTCAATCGCTGGTTTTGTCTTTGGATTTGCACCTGCTGCTGTTGCAAGTAGTTGGCAAAGACAGGGGACATAGACGCTGAATCCAGTGAGTGATGAGGGGACAGGTCTGAGTGGGAGTGCTGCAGCGTGGGGGACCCCGAGTGCTCCCTGCTTCTACCCCCAGCATCCTGGAACTCTGAACCTAAGTGGTGCACACATTTCGCTGAACACATGCAAAGTGATGGGAGGCAGAAGAACAAGCACACACAGCAAGCATGCACAACAAGCCAGGTCAACAGCAATTTACAAATGCGCAGTACTTGTATGCATGTGCCCGTGAACATGCCAATATGGCGTTGTATACACACAAGTGATATTCCAGGCTGCCGCCTCAGGAAGCTGCCTCTATGATTGTCAACAGGCACAGATTTTCCTTCTCTCTTTACACAAAGGGTGGATGCCTCTATGATTGTCAACAGGCACAAATTTTCTTTCCTGTATGCCACAAGGGGTGGCTACCTGATGCGTTGTGGCTATCAGGCGAGTCCTCTCCTTCAGAGGCAGACCGGTGCTTGTTCAGTCTGGAGGCAGGTACCCTCAGGGGTGGGGGCCCACTGCGCCCCAGCTCTGGGTACGCCTCTGCAACAGAACAACAGCCATGCAAGTGGATTCATCAGCGATCATGCTTCAGAGAGCGTCATTCAAAGGAGACACGCATCACAAATATGCAGCGCTTGCTGAACGGGGAAGAGCAGCAGCAGTGGGTACTGGGTAACAGTACAGGAGAAGCAAGAGAAGAAGATAGAAGGCTAATTCTTGGGAGGAGGGTAGGCTGTCATCCCTGCCTCTGGTCAATAGTCATGTGGGCTAACAGCAACAGCAATATATGTAATATATAACAGCAACAGCAATATATATAATTTTACTGGCTTGCAGGAAGATGTGGAGCAAGTGATGTACCAAAAGTGGATGATGGATCTTGCGATGACCCCACCCCAGCCAGGGGGGTTGTTGGGCAGCTGTCCCTCCTGAACCCACTCCTAGACAGCAGCGACATACTCCTCCGGCCAGTTTCAGCCCTAGGGCTTTCCTGGCCAGCCCTCACGCCCCGTACCCTGTTCATCACGGCCTGGGCCAGACCCCCCATGGAACCCAGGGGGGAGGGTACGTAGGCCTGGGCAGGGGTCTCTCCTGGGACAAGCTGACTGTTGTGGCTTCTTACCATTTCCAGTTCACGTGGGGAGGCCAGAATGATTGTGGACCCTGCCCTGCCGGCGGCTGGGTCACTGGCCCCTGTCGGCCTCACATCACCCCCACGTGAAGAAGAACGGGAGATCATACCAAAGAGAGCTGCATGCAACAGAAGGTCGTGAGCAAGACATTTGAACAAGGTGAACAGAGGCAGCATGATTTGAAGTGTAAAATGCAGTCTTGTGATGCTTTCTGATGCCAGCAAAGTATGGTTTTGCTGCACACCTGACATAGCCAATCCATGGCAAACCTTGCACATAGGGTGTTTGCTGCTAGCCCTAGCGTTAGATAAAGTACCTTTGACTAACCTTGAGCCAAATCCTTGACCGCAGTTTCTGGTTGCCATACAGACCAGAGCATGTGCTAGAGCATGATAATAACAATACTAAGGATAATAAATTCGCTTTCCAGCTCATGATGAGCTAGGTACGTGCAGGAGCATGGTCATAGATACAGATCATGAGCCGATGCCCCCTCATGTGGTAGGGCCTCAGCCTCGGCAGGGATGGAAATTTTATGCCAGCAACTATCGGGGTACGCCATGTACATCAGGCCAGTCTCGACTACAGAATTATCGGAGCAGGTCATGGTATGAAGGGCTCACATGTGAGGCGTTTGCTGTTGGCCCTTGCAGCAATGATGAGGCTCCTTGCGGGGCTGTCTTCTCCAGAAACAAAGCTGGCACCCATTTTGAGACGCTTCAGACTGGCATCACCCGGCACCCTCTCTGCATTGCTGGCCAGCTCAAAGGTGCGCCCTGATAGAGAGGCTGGTAGTACCTGGAAGATGAGCTTGGGATCATCCAGCCCCTGCAACCAAACCACATGGGTCAAATTTCTGATTGCAGACTATAGGGAGAACGGGTCAAGGATCAATATTCACCAACGGCAACACATGGGTCAAATTTCTGTATGAGAATGCTGCAGGAAAAACAGCTCAAGGGTCAATATGTACCAAGTGCAAGTGCATGCGGGTCAAGCTACATCTGTGAGGGACATGTGTGAAGCACAGATGTGAGCGTGGGGTCATTCAGCTCCCAAGCTTTATTGGGCAGTCATCCAGCGTCTGCAGACACGCAATATAGATGTTCTGGCATGCCACATAGATGATCTGGCATGCCGTATAGATGATCTGGCATGCCACGTAGATGATTTGGCATGCCACATAGATGTTTTGGCACAGTGACAGGAGCTGCAGTATGTGTGCAGCTTCCATGTAAGAGGGACAATTCTGAGCAGCGCTGAGGTGCACTGACTGGTGAACAACTAATGACATGACTGATGAAAGACTGGTGGATGACTCAAAGCTTGGGCCTTACTGACAGGTGAATAAAGACCTTATGGAGTAACAGCAGGGTTTGGACAACGGTCTTGGGCAGATTTTGTGACAAGATAGAGTGCTGTGTGTCTGTGCTTAGTAACGCAAGGAAGCTGCATGCAACACCTTGAACTTGTGGGTCTTAGCCCACACCATTGCTCTGAGAGTCTGTCTCTGCTGCAGCTTAGTGGCAGAAGCTGCAATACCAAGATTGCAGTGCACGGGCCTTGCTGCACGTTTCTGCCCTTTGAGTGACTCCTGTGTAAGTGACTGCAGAAAAGCAGTGCAAGATAAGGTACACTTGCCTTGATGGGATATTTGCCCAGCTGCACCACTTCCACAGCTTCATAGTCATGGTCCCCTTGCACCATGCTGGGCTGCTGTGGCAGCAGGGCACTTAGCTCATCCTTATGCAACAGCTCAGGGCCAAACCCCTGAAAGCCCTCCAGCAGAACCTGCCCTGGGGCTGCCAACGCCATCACCCTAGCTGCCAGGTTTGGCAAATTTCCAAAATAGTCAGCCCGCCCTACACAATCAATGAGTCATGCTGTCATTATGGTCATGCCCTAAACTTTGCGGAAAACCTTGTCTTGGGGAGGGCTCCATGCACAGAATGGCAATAACGATTTGTAGGCACACAGGATGTCACAGATGGTGCACCTGTGTTCAGAGGCTTCTTGTATGAGGGGCGCCCCCAGGACATGCCCATGCGCACCCTAAGCCCCCGCCAGAGCAGGGCCCCAGTGTTGGGGTCCCGGGTGGGTTGGCAGTCGCCCCACTGCAGCAGTGTCTCTGGCCAGTTCATGCCCAACAAAGCCTTCTGCACTGCAGCACTCCACCTCACTGCCTCCTCAAGCCGCCTGCACACACTCACACACTCACAAGATGAGCCAGGGACTTCCAAGACCAGCAGCAAAAATAGTGTGTTGCGCATTGAAACACTTTGGTAAAATTCATGAGAACTTCCAGAGCTTGCCTGCATTGTGCCGCTTGTTTTCGTTTGCAGGTTGCATCTGCAAGCTTGACAGTGTTGAGACACACAGCGACATCACAGACAGACAAATCTAGCCAAGCACGCAGCAGAGCAGCTATGCACACATGTGATGCGTGCTGATGAGTCACACCTGAAGCTGAGGGTGAACTTGCCGCTCTCAGGTTCCTTGCACTCATAGCCGCTGTACTTTGGCAGCAGGCGGCGCACCAGCTTGGTGTACTTGCCCACACCAACATTGAAGGCCGTGATGACTCTGAGAATGGTGTCATCACTGACAGGCGAGCTGGCCTGCTCTGCATCCCTCACCTCCCTGGGCTTAGCCACCTGTACCCCGGGGGTGACACTACAACCCTTACCAACAGGTAACGGTAACAATCACAACAACCATAGTCACAACAGTACTGGGCAGGCCAATATGATACTTGCTTCTGATTAAACTGATGCCAAAAGGGGTAGTGTTTCCTTTTGAACAGTTTCTGTGCATACACGTCGACAGACCTGTTTTCAGCATAGGAAAGCACATGCGACACATCTACAGCAAACATACAGCAGCGAAAAATCACATAGTGTCATCCCTGCCACATGCAGGTCACCTGTCGACCCACGCATACGCTTGCTTTGCCTTGCAACTCAAATCTTGACAAGCACAAATCTTGACAAGTGCAAGGGCAAGAAGTGCACCTTGACAAACACGATGGCCATGTTGTCATTGGGTTCAGGGCTATCTCGGTAGCCCGGCTCCAGCTGCAGAAGCGTATTCAAGGGCTCAAAGTTTCGCTTGGCCAGCAGGCTGGGCATGATCTCCATCAGCAGCACTGCCTGCTCAAAGTCTGCGTCTATGCTGTGGCTGCCTAGGCTGATGATCTGCAGTGCAGGCACAGCTATTCAGCAGACCAGAACAGCATTTTCAGTGTACTGCAACAGCTGCACTGCCTGCTCAAAGTCTGCGTCTATGCTGTGGCTGCCCAGGCTGATGATCTGCAGTGCAGGTACAACTATTCAGCAGACCACATCAGCAGCACAGCTTGCTCACAGATTGCATGATGATCTGCAGTGCAGTTACAGCTATTCAGCAGACTACAACAGCAACAATGCCTGCTCAAAGTCTGCATCTATGCTGTGGCTTCCTAGGCTGATGATCTGCAGCGCAGGCACAGCTATTCAGCAGACCAGAACAGCATTTTCAATGTACTGCAGCAGCTGCACTGCCTGCTCAAAGTCTGCGTTTATACTGTGGCTGCCTAAGCTGATGATCTGCAGCGCAGGTACAGCTATTCAGTTAACTACAACAGCAGCACTGCCTGCTCAAAGTCAACAGCAGCGATGCCTGCTCAAAGTCTGTGTCTATGCTATGGCTTCCCAGGCTGATGATCTGCAGTGCAGGTATAGTTATTCAGTATGCTACAACAGCAGCACTGCCTACTCCCAGATAAGATCTATGCTGTGGCTGCCTAATCTGATGATCTGCAGTGCAGGTACAGCTGTGCATTACACTACAACAGCAGCACTGCCTGCTCAGAGATTTCATCTACGTTGTGGCTGCCTAAGCTGGTAAGCTGCAGTGCAGGGCATGCACAGCAGGCCCCATCAGCATCTGCTTGCTGATTGCAGAAGCGTGATCTGCAGCGCATGTGTAGCTGTTCAGCAGACCACATCAAAACTGCTTTCTGATAGCATTTTTTTTTGTTCTGCAGACCATGTCAAGCAGTTCAGCAGACCATGTCAAGCTGTTCAGCAGACCATGTGAAGTCCTGCTTGTTGATAGCAGAGTTGCTCTTCAGTCGGGCAAGGTAAGACTTGTGCCTGTGTTGACAGAACTGCCTTATCTGCACCAGTGCAGTGGTATCCAAGGCCAAGGGGCTACAATGCATGTACAGCTAATTGCCTGATCCTGCCACAAGTTGCTTGTCGCCTGTGCAGTTTGAGCTGTTTCAGCAGGCTAAAGTGCGCATCGCGCAGCGCATGACTGCTCATGTGCAGGTAACAGAACCTTGCGCTGACTGCCTGATGCTGATGATCTGCAGGCTTAGGATTTGTTAGACCTGACAAACCCTGATCTAGACTGCGCAATGATCTGTCTCACGAGGTGTCAGAGCTGCAGCAATATGCTTCTGTGACAGGCATCTCAACAGGCAAAGCAGGCGAAGCATGCCACCTGGGATTGACCAGGAATCTGGTCCTGGATGGAGGCCCAGGCAGTCTCACTCAGAACAACCTGGCCGCCATGAATGACCTTGCTGAGGCGGCGAGCAAACTTCTCCCCTTCCCCCTGATACACCACGGCATCATCACGCTGACTCAGCATGGGCCCTGCCGCATGCACCTCCACCCTGCACCTCACCATTGGGTTTCTAACATCACTGAGCATGCTCCTTCATCACGAGGTGTAACGCACCATGCAGGTTCTCTTTCCTCATTGGACCAATTGTGGAAAACCAAGGTGTACTTAGCATTGTGGTTTGACCAACACTGACTGTATGTTTGCCATCACATGTGACAGTGTGTAACTCCTGATCCGAGCCAAGACTCACTCACAGTCATCCGTCTCATGCACAGCCATGGCAACCCCAAGGGGGCCAAGAATGAGTCACAACCCTCGGTTTCATGGGCACAGCAAGGCAACTCAGAGAGGCCAGACTCACTCCAAGTCATCCGTGTCATGCACAGCCATGGCAAACCCAAGGGGCCAAGGATAAGTCATAAACCTCAGTTTCATTGGCACAGCAAGGCAACTCAGAGAGGCAAGACTCACTCATAGTCATCACTTTCATGCACAGCCATGGCAACACCAAGGGGGCCAAGGATAAGTCACAACCCTCAATTTCACTGGCACAGCAAGGCAACTCAGAGAGGCAAAACTCACTCATAGTCATCAGTCTCATGCACAGCCATGGCAACTCTGGGCCCTCTGAACAGCAGGCGGCCATCAGGAGTATGCTCTATGGATCCACACATGTCCAAGGCCTCGGGGGGCCATCTGTGGTACAGCACGTTGGTCTGTGCCGCATGGCAGAACCTGACTGCATCCACTGTCTTGGCAAAGGTCAGCATGCACCGCCCCTGCAGTACAAGACACACTCCCTTACCCTCAATTCAGCCACTCTTTCCCATTTCCAAACTCGCAATATCAATAGCGTCTTATTGGGCAGAACCTGACTGCATCCACTATCTTGGCAAAGGTCAGCATGCACCGCCCCTGCAGCACAACAAACACTCCCTTATCCTCAGGGCAGCCCGGTATAATGCTTGGCTGCTCATTAAATTGACGCCAAAAGAGGGGTTTTTGGCCCCCGCTTCTTTTCTTTTCTTTTCTTTTCTTTTCTTTTCTTTTCTTTTCTTTTCTTTTCTTTTCTTGTCTTGTCTTTTCTTGTCTTTTCTTGTCTTTTCTTTTCTTTTCTTTTCTTTTCTCCCTTACCCTCAACTCAGCCACTGTTTCCCAGATTTGACAGGGTTAAGCGTCTTATTGGGCAGAAGCTCATTTGCTTTTGTGCAACAGTACAAAGATTTGGAAGAAAGCAAAGCCGTAGTGAGCTTTGCCCCAGTCACAAAGCATGTTTGCAGTGTTGCGGGTGATTTGTGCTGCGGTGCATTGCAAGAGGCATGTAACATGATATCTTCAGTGCTTCAGGTTCTAATCTTGGCAGACACTGCAACACAGACTTTCTGCAAGCGCATGCACACAAATGCACACAAGAGTCTTGTTGCGTACACTGTTCCACGAGAGGTTTCCCACCACAAACTGCTGGAAATATTGTGTCTGAGTATGAGGAACATGGATTATGGGAAGCACTGTTTGTGACTGTGAGAAACACTGTGAGCTCTTTTTTGACCTAAGGTAGGTGCCATGAGCCCTTGTGACCATACCTCATCAATGTTGACAGTAAAGATGTAGCCCTCAAACTGCTGAGCCACCATAGCGATGATCTGGTACAAGGCATTGGCAACAGCCCTGGGCAGGCGGGAGGAGCCCTTGGGCAGGAACAGACGCACAGCCACAAAGGTCAACAGCTCCTGCATTGTCACAAACACCCATTCAGAGTGGAAGATGCGAATGGGCCACGGAATATATGAAAGCCAATGTTACAATGTGGAGCATCTCCTGAACTGACAGCAGTCGAGCACCGAGAGTCAGTTGAGGCAACAGGATCATTAGCATCATTGTCATGATGTCATTGCATGCTTGCTAGTAGGGCTGCAGAGCCTGCCTAGGCATGTGTAGACAAGACGATGTACCAAGTCTCCAAGCAGTTCTGTGTCTCACATGAGCAACAGCAAGGTCACTGGGCAGTAAGGATGCATGCATTGGGTAATGACCAGAACATAGATAGAAAAGGTGGCTGTCAAGGGGACAAATTTGGCTTGTGCAAAGTGGAACAAGCCAGACTGGTGTTGGGAAGATTGCAAAGGTGAGGCGTACCCTTGGAGGTCGGGGCTCTGGTGGGGGTGCAATGTTGAGGCCCCACCCCTGCTCCACAAACTCAATCTTGCGTGGTGTGTGGAACTTGCGGTTGATGGGTCGCCCAAGCTGATGACTCACCTGCAGTAAACATATTACTGACATGGTTTGTTGAACGCCTTTGTCTAATCATTTTCACGACCTGTCTGATGTTATAGTGCTTCAGTGCTCCTCCCCACCGCCAAACTTACACCTTGTCCATCTGCAAGTAGGGTAGCACGACGGATTTGGGCAGCATTGATGATGACTAACAAGCAAAATTGACCTGGGAGATCCAGGGGGGTTTGCAGATCTAAGCACTCACCTGAACAGGAAACTTAGCAGGACATATGCAATCAGTGTGTTCACCCATGTGACAAGCTGGAGATGGACGTACATCAAGGCAACGGCAGCCATGGATAAGACAATCTTGGATTTCATTCAAGCATTTGAAATGCTGTACATGGACACACATCAAAACAGGGCCCATGACGCACAAGCGCATATGCAAAGGTGGGCACCCCCAGGGTTCAACCCCGGCTTATACAGGCATAGCTGCTCAGTATGCAACACACAGTTTTGCACAAACTCAGATTGCACTTGAACACAGGTCCTTATCATGGCTGTGATTTCTACACACCAACCTGACAGAAGGTGGTACAAGCACGGCTGCTCAACATGCAACACATAGCTGTGCATAAATTTGAAAGCCTACTGCACACATCATTACCATGATTCTGATGAGTTGGACTGTTCTGTCGCCCTGTCTGTGCAGCTGTGCGTGTTGCCAGTCTGTCCAAAATTTGCTTGGGAGATTGCCAAGAGTCATGGAAGTGATGAGTAATCCAAATCTATGACCACAAGTGTTATAAACATACAGATTATCAAAATTGTCATGGCCACATGTTGGTCGATGGGTCAAGCCATCACAACGCTGCCTGCAGAGCATCCTGTAGGGACCCACCTGATAGATCCAGAGATTCTAAACCCAACAACGTATACGTTACTGCATTTGTCGTAGTCACTGTTAGTTGATGAGTCAAGCCATCTTAAGGCTCATCCTGTAGGGACCCACCTGGTAGATCCACAGATCCAGAGATCCTACACCCTAAAACCGTATACATTACTGCATTTGTCATAGTCACTGTGAGTGGATGAGTCAAGCCATCTCAAGGCTCATCCTGTGGGGACCCACCTGGTAGATCCAGAGGGGTGCCGGCCAGGCTTCCAGCTTATACATGCCCAGCTGCTCCACCTGGGGGAACCCGGCATCGCACATACTGTGCCTCAGATTCAGCCAGGCGTCATGACTCAACAGCACCTGGCCCCCGTCTGCAGCGTCCCCCAGCTCCTGGGCTAAAGCAAAGCCCGGCCCGCTGAACACTCTGTGCTTGGTCACCAGGTGCAGCCTGCAGCAACACAAACTCAGCAGTGTGTCTGACCAAATATGGTGGTGTGATTTCTTGCCTTCTCAGAGGTCTGAAACATCTCCACAATGTAGAAGCGGGTTTTGACTGGCCCCAGGCGATTCTGAGTTTACATTTTCAGTGTAGGAATGACGCTTCTGAATAAAGATAGATATATTGGGATTGAAAAGACCTGCCTGTGTCCCACGCACATAACAAAAGACTGAAGAATGCCCTGTATGTTACAAAACTGTTCACATCTATGCATCGTGAAATTTTATGTCGTCTTAAATACAAACTTTTTGGCCTTCCTGTCCCACCTCGTCCTTTTACACACAACCAAGGTTCTTACACACTGCAGAATATGCCTCTGCTACTGATGCTATGTTCTGGTGTGTATGCTAGTGCAAAGCCTGTTCTGCACTAAAGACTGCCACTGGGTCACACCAAAAGCTGCAGCTCTGTAAGTTGGGAGCTCAGGCAGAGCCAATACGCACAACATGAGAGACAACCACAGCCATCATATGACTTTTTGCAGCTCTATCCACAATAGCCCAGATGAGGTCCGTCAAGGGTGCTAACGCATGAGCACACATTTGACAAAGGGCAGTGAGGAGCACATTTGACGAAGGGCACTGATGAGCAGCAAAAGGCTTTCCCAGAGGGCAGACCTGTTGGCAACTGTGCCTTCAACGGCCCAATGAATGCCCATACGTACCCGTGGCCCTCTGAACACCTTCTCGCCTTTGTCATCCTTCTCCTACAGCACAGCTTCAGCATGTGAGTCTGTTTTGCTCGCTCTTGCTCACACGCACGGATGCCATGTGGAGTTGCCTACTCACAGTTGAGTGCTGCAAGTTGTACCAAATCTGACTAGCAAAATGTTTTGAAGCTGTGGCCTCAGATGGCTTCGTGCACTAACAGACTCGGGATCATTCTGCCTGAATCATTCAAAGAGGCTCCACCAACAGCCTAAAGTCAGTATGCTGTCAAGGCAGCTAATTCTGTGATATCATGCCAATCGCTGAAGTCAGATTGAGCCAATCAAACAGAGTTGACACTCTTTCACGCAATCATTCATGCGGCACAGAGGAACACAAAACAGCAGGTACAAAGATGAAACGATGTGCCCTGAGCTGGACTGGACAAGCCCTGACATGCACAATCATTGCACTCACCTGAGCATTCTCTGCGCAAGGGCCATGCCAGTTGTCTCTGTGTTGTTCCAATCTCACCAGATTGGACCAAAGTCGCAGAGTTGAGGGTCAGGATTCAACAACAAATGTGCAGAAGACTGACATCACCTGACCACAAGCCGGCAGCTTGAGCACATCTTTGGGCCAGTCTGAGTCCAGCAGGCGCACTTGGGTCTCCATGGCCACTTGTACAGCTGCGGCCACAGAGGTGAAGGCAATGTGGAAGGAATCCCCTTCTGTGTTGATTTCATAGCCATTGAACTTGGCTATGCCCTCGTGCAGCAACTGCAAGCACAACATGCACTTTGTCAAGCAGCCATTGAACTTGGCTATGCCATTGTGCAGCAGCTGCAAGCACAACATGCAGTTAATCTGCAGGCCCCTAGTTCATGTGTAAGTATGTGTGGCTGTGCCCTCATGCAGCATCTGCAAGCACAACATGCAGTTCAGGAAGCAGCCATGCAGGCCCCTTGTGCATGAGCAGAGAGTGTGTGCGGCTATGCCCTCGTGCAGCAGTTGCAAGCACAACATGCAGTTCAGGAAGCAGCCCTGCAGCCCCATGTTTTGTGAGTATAGTTTGGAGAGATTACAGCGTCACGGTCGTCACAAACTTTGCATTACCGACAGATATTACAGTGACATGGATGTCCTGAAATCTGCGTTGCGGAAAGAGATTACAGTGTCATGGACATCCTGAATTTTGCATGGCAGAGAGAGATTGCAGTGTCATGGTTGTCATGGACTTTGCATAACAGAGCGAGATGATGATGTCCTGAATTTTGCATACCAGAGAGATACCACTATGTCATGGTTATCCTGAAATTGCACAAGAAAGACGGAGTCCAGAGAAGTTAAACTGCCCTGGATGTCCTGCCCTGGATGGCATAGCAGAGAGCTTACAGTGTCATGGATGTCTTGAACCTTGCGGAAGGCCACAGGATTGGCAGAGGCCATGGCTGTGGAGTCCTGCAGGTCTGTGATCAGAAAGGCCAGCTGGCGAGCATTGCGGATGGCATCCAGCTGCTGCTTCTCAGGATCTCCAGTTATGTTCACCAGGCCATGCATCAACCCCTTCAGCTGTTTCATCTGGCCACGCTGGGCCTTTGTCTCTTCATGTCTCCTCACCAGCCTGGAACAAAGCAGGGAGCAGTCAAGTTCACCAGGCCGTGCATCAATCCCTTCAGCTGCTTCATCTGGCCACATTGGGCCATAGTCTCCTCCTGTCTCCTCACCAGCCTGAACCAAAGCAGGGGGCAGTGTGTCGGCACAATGGCAATTTGCATTACTGATGACCACCCTACAGGGGAGCTTGCTATATCACATCCTTGGGCCTTTCTTGAATCAATGCCAAAAGGTATGGTGCTTTCTGTTTGTTCTGGTGACCTCCACAGGTCATTTCAGAGTGCTTTCAGCTGAATTGTTGAATAGCGCCAATCTGCCATGTTGTCCTGTCATCTTATAATTGTGGCATTGCACATAGGCCTGCTGCACCGGCAGTTCCTGGATGCTGCTTCACAAGCCTTCTGTTCATATTAAGCAGCCGGTCTATTGCTATCTTGAGCTGACTGATCTGCTGGAGTTCTTGGCCCTGCCTGCTGAGTGACATGACATGCAGAGCATGATCTAAACACAGATGGACAATGACACCGAGTTGCTGTGAACCGCACCGCACT
>JAABUP010004672.1_pt1 | contig 22023 bp, 27 predicted proteins | sample 5559201 | NCBI WGS metagenome assembly JAABUP01 (sample SAMN10711887, study PRJNA513373) | rock metagenome | isolation source: Antarctica rocks | place: Antarctica | reverse complement strand
AGTAGTAAAGTACTCGGCGCTTATAAGAAACTTAATTTCGACGTCGCGGAACTAGCGTATATACTCTCCCTCGCTTTACCCCTTATACGGCTTTATCCTTTTAAGTCGTAATATATACCTTAAGGGTTTTAGCTCCGCCGGTATAACGGCGGTTACGGGAGGATTAGCTAGCGCTCCGGGGTTACGAAGTATTTTATTACGGATTATTAACTCCGCTAGCTCGCGTTATTATTCTAGGCGACGATTCTCCTCTTAAGCGGCTAGAAGACGCTCTTCTATACCGTCGTCTCTTAGGGTTACGGCCCCTACGGAAGAGAACCTCTTAAACGAGGCGGCGCTATCGCGGCGCTTAGGTTACGTATTATCGGGTAACTCGTTAATACGATTACGAGGTAAACGCGATATAGTAGCGATACCGGGCCTTTTCCTTTTAAAGGTAGAGAGATTAGAATTATTAGGGGGATAGCTAGTAGATAGCTAGCCTAATAATAAAAGACGTAATATTACGGCGTTAGCGTTAAGTAGACGTAATAATATATATTATTTAGTAGTAGAACTAATCTCTAAGGAACTTTAGAAACTAGGGGGAGTACCTAGTAGATATACGGGCGCTAAGGCTCTAGGCCTACTCCGTACGTTATAGCGCTAACCTCTATAAGGAAGGTCGTTCGCTAGCGCTAAGATAGCGTATACGTATAACGTAGGTTACACGGGTAAGGTAGAGACTATAGCCCTATCGCTACCTACGAAGCTAGGGCCGTATAGGCTAGCGAGGGGATAGGCTTCCCCTCGCTACTATCTAGGCCTAGCTCCTTAGGTTTTCCTTTATCTATAGGTACGGCGGTCCTCTTTAGGCCTCTACTTTAATTCTTCGGTCGTCGAGGATATTAAGTAATACCTTAATATAGTTAAGATTTATCTTTAGGCTATTCTAGCTCTCGTCTATTAAGCTATCTCTTAGCGTCTCTTATACCGCTCTTAATACTCTTTTCGTCGCCTCTTTAATACCTCTAACGCGCGTATCTACGCGTCCCTTACTATTCTTTATATTCTCCCTTATTTCTTTAGTCTCTATAAGTTCTTTTAAAGTTTCTAATAATATCGGTAGAGGTAGTTTCTTTAGGGGGTCGCGCGCTACGTCCCCCGTACCTATAGTTAGTCCTCCCTACTCTACCTTTTCTACCCTTACCCTATTACCTAGCTCTCTCTATAGTTATATTTATATAATTATCTCGCTCGTCTCGCGTTATATACGTTCTCTCGCTATATAGGCCTTAAGACCCGTCGTAGTCGCTATCTCCGGGAAGAGACCCTTAAGACTAAGTCCTAGCCTTAATACTAAAAGTATCGTAAATATATATAAAGCGTTAATAGTCGCGTCTTAAAGAGTAATATTAATATTTTTTAGCGTTAAGTTAAAATTTTATACGGGGGCGTACTAAAATAACGATTATCTAGTAAAAATATAAGGTTTTACGCTTAGACGTACTATAAGCTAGATACGGAGTTATCCTCGGAAAAGCTAACTAGAATAGGTTTAGCGACGGGCGCTAAATTTTAGCGGGCTTAGTATACACGTCTAAGGTACTAAGGTAAAATTTGCCATATAATTAGTGCTGGGTTACTTATGACTGCAACTGCTTTCTACGGAGCTCGTCACTCCTCTAATAATACTAGGTATTTTATTGATCGTAGCCTCGACAAAACTATCACATCTAGCCCGGTCTCGTGGCTAACTTACGCATCCTGATCTGCACACAGCTGGTCCAGATGGAGAGGCTCGGCTGCTATTCTGGTACATTGGTCACTGGCGCTACTCTGAAAGGGGAATTTTAAACGATCCTTCGGGACATGCTGACACCAAATCTTCGAGCGAGATGTTGGCGTTACACCGTCGGGGCAAATGCTCGGACCCCAGAGGGACGTTTCAGCTGGCTTCAATGCTGCCTGAGCTCATCCTTATCCGTCATCCTGCGCAGCTTAAGGGAAGCGAGGCGCAGCCAACTACGCAAGCATTCGGAGGTGTAAATAAATCAGCCATGCGTCCCACGCTTCCAATCCTTCCTTCTCATGCACATTTTCATGACCGTCCGCTGAATAACCAATTGCGAATCCTAACTCTTGCCATCAACCTCTTATCCTAAAACTTGGACGATCTTTAATCATGCACGGTCGAACCTCCATTCTCCTCATCGCATCGCTGGCGACTCCTCTCCTTGCCCAAAATCTGCCCTCGGATCCAATAGCCTCCAATGCCGTTCTAAGCGGGAATTCTTTTCTCAACACCGTCACTCAAAGTGGGGCCTCGTTTCTCGGCACCGTCACCAACGACGGAGCCACCATCGCCTCCAGCGCCTTTTCCAATGGAGAAAATGTCGCCTCTACCGCCGTTTCCAATGGAGATAGCGTTGCCTCTACCGCCATTTCGAATGGGAACTCCTTCCTTGCCACTGCGACTCCAGCGGGAAGCAATAGCGTAGCTAGCCTAATTACCGCTGCTGCTGGTTCTGGGTCAGGGTCGTCATCCGCTTCCAGTCCGCAGACTACGAGCAGTGTCAGTGGTAGCAGTGCTAGTGGGAGCAGTACGAGTGCAAGCAGCGAGGCCTCATCTGCTAGTACAGCGGGCACATCGAGCCAAAGTGGGAATGCTGTGGCAACTGGCGTGCCTATTCGAGGCGCGCTCGTGGTAGGCGGGCTGGTTGGGTTGCTCATCTGAGGATGAAGTACAAAAAGCTTGGTGCAGGACGTTAGGTTAGCGACCATTTGATTGAGAACATGAACGATTTGAGAACGAATGAAGCTCAGACCACTTCAAGCAAAATGTTCTTGACATTTCCCGACGTATGGTCGGACTTTCAGTCACTCTAGAGTAGGCCGAAGGCTAGAGCGCTTTATGAGATTCTCAGGAATGACAATGAATAGAGACCGTGGAGTATTCGTTATGCCTTCGAAATTCTGGAACATACTCTGTGGTTCACGTGCAGGCAATGATGCTTTTCTTATCGAGGTTGTTTACAAGGGACGTATTCCTCTGTTGATCATCTGATGATGTCCATACAAAATACAGTCCTTTGATGAGTAGCCTGCGTGTCTGTCATCTGGAAATTAGTGTTGCTCGGTGAGTTCGATATGGGTGGGATACGACCAATCTAAGCGCGTAAGGTTCTCTGAATGTAGTAACGACAAGGTAGCGGGCTCTTACCCTCAAGTTCTATTCAGCAACCCCCATCCAAAGGATTCCTGAGCCCTAGAACTAAGACAGTATCACGCTATCCGTGCCACGCACCCTCGACCTCTGGGTAGATTTGGATTAGAGAAGCAATCTCGCGTCAGTTGTCTCTTCGGGCATGAATAGCTAACTTCTTTACATCGTTCCGACCAATTGGCACGAAGCCTTTTGTATCGAATACGGAATCGGTAGCAGGACTGCGGTTGATCTCTGATGGCCTCCTTGAAAGCCCACGGTCGAATGACAGCTTAGGTGATCGCGACTGTCTCGTGACAAAACCAGCGCTTCTCTTTCCTTGTAGACTGGGGAGCTTTTGGGCTATGTCGGTCTATACATGTGAAGCCACACGTCCATTAAGAATACCACGAAATTCACCAAGCATCATTTCCTTTCTTCTCCCACTCACTAGTTTCATCAGCCCGTATTGAATCATCTGTCGTCTTATCTGTTCCTCCATCTGATTCGCCACCTCAGGATACCAAAACGGGTTGACTAAGTCTGGCGCGGCAGTCCGCCAGCATATGACCCAACAGCCTCCAGCCTCATGATGACATCAAGACCTACGGCTGCGGAGAACTTGGTGGAGGCTACCTGACTCCGTCAAATCCAATGGATACACAGATAGAGCGAATAGGGTTCGAACTCCGAACTTCCAAGTATGTCGCGTGCTCCCGTGAAGAAGTGGATATCGCCAAAGAGGTTTCACAGTCAAGAGCCCACTCAGAAAGTTGCGCTGTTTCCATACTTTCGCGAAAGCTGGGGTCCCGCACGCGCAGTCAGAGCCTCCAACCTTGTGCCTACCCGACCCGTCACATGGTCATCTCAGAGAAATGAGCCCAGGAGGTTTCTCGTGCTGCTGTTCAAGCATCCATAGTGGTCCCATCACGTTCAATATTGAGAATCTCGAGATGGCCCTTCAGGCTCACAACGGCTCTTTCATGGCTCAGCTGGGAGGTGAAGGGGTTTGCAACAGCTATTATGGAGTCAGGATGGATAGCCGTGACTGCGACAAGGCAATGTTGAAGCTCGCAGAGGGGTCTGGAAGTATAGACTACACAACTAGGGGTGGCAGCGGTGCAAACCACCTGCCTTTCTATGCCCAATCAGGTCAGCGTCCTCGATAGATTTCCCGGAATTCACTGACCTACACCAGGCGGCTGTATGATTCAGGTGGAGGTGGCAGGACCCCGTAATCCTCCGTCCATAGAGCTCATTCCTGATGAGGTCCGCGACTTGGCAAAGCGGGTGAAGGGTAAATGTATCGAAGGTACGGATCATTTTGGAGGCTTCATCACCGCAGACATGTCCGCCATAAAGAACTGGGTCGTGAATGCAGAGACAGACTTGAATGATTACTACCGTAAGTACCCACCCACTTCCTATAATTCGCTTGCCCTGACGCAAGCATCGTTTGTAAACTCAACTCACGACCTACTTTTAGCGACCTACACCTCTTTCATCACAGTAGCCCTCACTGGCGTAGTCTCTGACTGGCTGTCACCCGGAAACTACGATCCAACCATTCCGCATATCCTTGCTCAGGCGGAGTTTGCAGCAATCCCCAAAGCGCCTGCGCAGAGTCCTTCGAGAAATGATCTGCTCCAGCGTGCGAATCGATTTTTGCGGCAAGAGTTGAAAATGGAACCGAGAGGGCATCGCATACCCTGGTGGGAGAACCCTAGTAGTAGCAATGTGGCAAGTCTGCAGCACGGAAATGGGATGGGCTCTGTAAGTTTGCCTGATGCGGGTAATAGCACCAACATTGCCCAATCGAAGCGGAAGCGAAGAGTCCTGGATATTGTGAATACAATTCGAAAACCCTAGAACACCATCCAGGCCTTACATATTGAGTTGTAAGATTGCCATAATTCTGAGTATTCTAGTTCCATCGTTCAAATTGATGCTGTAAGTCTCCGGTAATTGTGAGCATACTGGAGTATACACCTCGTGGGACAGTTCTGCTGATTTAAGGAGTACCCAGCTTGATATGCTAGACTGTAAATGTGATTTCTCCACTAGTGAGGGTATCTATTCGCGTTCCACGTAGGTGACAGTTTTCTCTTCTTGATTGGAAGAAGTCGGTAAGCAGCGATTTGATATAAATGGGTATCAGGTTCGAATTGCTGTATCACGCATGCTGTAGATTCGTATAAAAGAAGTGAAATTTTGGACCTCGTCTTAAGAGAGTACGGTTCAATCTTCGAATAAGATACCGTATGGTGATAATGATTTGTACGTTCGCCGTACGGGCACTGTGCCTTCTTCTCTTTCATCAACGCTTGGCCTGTAGGGCATATTGACCGGTGGTTTTCTTGCATTGTCGCCATCCATACTTTGCCGTCCAGCAATCCTGACCTTTGGCTGCATGGAAGTTTGAATCGGTGTTACGGTGCTGCTGCTCGAACTATTTGGCCTACTCCAATCGCCACTGATAGAACCTCTGGGGTCAGCAGCAACTTGTCCATCCTTGGTCGATGTGTAGGAATAAGCCTTCCCCGCAATTTTCGGTCCAGGCCGAACCGCGAACGGTGGCTGCATTGGTTCCCCCATGTCTGAAGGCTGACGGAACAACGGCTTCCTGGGCGTCGACTTCGTTGTTTCTTCGGAACGATGATTGGAGTCAACTCCTTCGCTCCAGATACTGGTCGAGACACCCGTGCCACTAGCGTTCGCTCTGCCAGTATCCCAGGGGATCGCTTCGGCAGTATAAGTAGAGCCTAGTCGATCACTACTGCTCAAATTATCTACTTGTTGTTCTGGCTCGCTTTCTGCCTCATCTTCGTCATCGACAAGAATCACCATCCAAACGCCAATGGAATCATTGGCACCAAGAAGAGGCGTACAATGGATCCATCGAGCTCGAGACTTTGGAGCAGTCTTTGACAACCATTGTACCTTTGCGGTCACCTTGCGGCCCACTTCAAGTGCGTGGGCGAGATCATCACGCACTCGAGCGCTACCTCCTATCCTGTTCAGAAGGGGAGATTGTAGGATCCCAGGCATCCGCAGATCGGGTGACGCAAACAGAATCCGGAGAGAGGGCGCAGGCCGAACCAGAAGATACTGCACAATTAGTCTAAATGCAGATCGATAGACAAGGAGGGCACTCACAGTCTTGTAGTATCCAAGCGGTGGAGCACTACCTTCGCCATTGAATTGGAAAGTATTATCAAGGTCTTGTAATGGTGTTCGTTGTGACTCACGCTCTTCCCGCAGCTCTACTGAATCTCTATAGATTACCTTCTCTTCCGACTCGTTTTGTTGCCGTTGTCGCAGCTTGATCAGCTTTTCGAGCTCTTGCGGATTGAAAGTCTCGCTCAGCTGCTCAAACTCGTCCTTCTGAATAGTCTCTATAGGATTATCGCTGTTCTTTACAAGGTTCCGATGGTCGCTATGCCTTTTCACGAGCCTCTTCAGGGATGGTAAACCGGTGGAATCGTTGACGAGATCAGTAATGTCAAGCTGAGCTCCGAGGTAGTACCTGACCTTGCCGGACTGATCACGTAAAGGAACGCACATGATGAGATTAATGAAAGGAGTGCCATCCTTGCGACTTTATGGTAAGGCCACGTTAGCAATAGAGCTTCACGATGTAGGAAGCGATTCTTACTAATTCAGCAGCACTTCGCAGTGCTCGCGCTCCACGTCAAGAGATGCACGGAATCGACTGATCCCAAAGGTACTCGTTCTTGGACCTCCTAAGGTGCGGCAATTGCGGCCCAGGAACTCGTTTCTGGGGTAGCCTGTCATTCTGTGGAATTCTGCAAAAGGTAAGCCCTTGTAGTAGAGGGGGTCAACCTGAAGGCATTGAATACCTTCTGAGGTGAATACAATGGGATTGTCCGGTCGAGCAGGATCTGACAGTACGAAGACTTCAGCCAAACCATCAGCAATACCACGTGACTTTGGATCCTCTTTCCCGGTCACGCGATCGACCAACGCTATATCGACGGTTCGCACATATACGTATGCAACAAAGGCCGGTAAGTCATCTTTGACCAGGGTATCCAAGGCTCGATCGGCTTTGTCTTCCAACACCCAAGCCATTGTTGCGCTATTGGCTCCTGTTGTGAATTCGTGGCCAGGTATCGGTTCGAGGCCGTTGATGATGGACTCGGCATATTTGACCGTCTTCAATGCTTTTACGACGTCCAGGTAGTAGGCAAGAATTGGAACAGAATCTGGTCGATATGTGCGGAGAAATTCTGTAAATTTTATAGATAATTTGAGATCGGCAAGAATCAATTGAAGGTGCTGTCGAGAGAAGAGGAGCTCGGACCGCTGCTCGAGGGGACTGATGTCCTCTTTCTCCTGGTCGGGTTCAGCGAGACTGAAGTCATCCGGGTTCAATTCTTCCGCGACTGCGGAAGAGGACTGCCCCGGATCTGAGCTGCGTCTTGGAGCGGGTACGATGAAATCGTCATCGATTTCTTCTATGGGTGACAAGGGAGAAGGGCTGTCGTCGTCGTAAGGATCCGAATGGGGCTGGCGGGAATCGTGTGAGTTGGTGTAGGCTGCCGCGTGTTTCCTGCAACGGTGTGAGCATCTTTGGCACGAGACCATCGAGGCCGACCTTGCGGTCGCCGACTTACTCCTCCAGACGGACGACGAAGGCCTTGCCGGCGGTGCGGTAGGCGGGATTGTAGAAGTCGTATTTGGCCGGGTCAAAGCCATCGTCGTTTTTCAAGCCATAGTCGACTCCTGGCGAGAGCGGCTCCAGCGTCTCCACAGGCCCGTTCACATTCTCTTCAACACGTCGGTCGGCCATGGGATCTGGACGGGTGTGGTGTTCGATGATGGCCCATCAATCGCACGTGGGGGCCGAGTCCAGGGTGCGGATAATATATTAATGCAGAGATGTGGGGGAGAGCACGCTCGCTGGACGTTTGGACGAGTCTTGCGGATGGGCGGAAGGTTGAAGTGGCGACAGCAACTCAGACGGTCATTCCAGACGCGCGCGTGCGTGTCGAGGAAAGAGTGATGACCGAGTGAAGGCCACGCTCGAGGGTGCGAGGAGCAGCATATTTGATGGGATCGTGACGCACAACTACAAGTGCCGGAAGGGTCCAGAAGGTAATCTGCATTTGGGTGCATCGGGGTTCCTGGGGATGGGCTAGGACTGCCTAGTCCGCTCGCCCTGGGCTTCGGGGGCGCATTCCGTGCCGCTTCGCAGCTCCAATTCTCCCACGAGCAAGTCCCACGGGTGGGGCCGCTAGATGGGGACAGGGCTCACGAAGCCCCATCAGCGATGGGCGGGAAGTCGAGCAGGGAAGCATGGCAAAGCACGTAAAGTCGTAATCTCGCAAGCTGGGTGCGCAACCTTGTTGGATGTCCATGTGGGGGGCACCTATCCTGCCGGGGTATCGAGTGCACAGACGACGTCATTAAACGTATAAGCTAGACAGCCCTCAGAATATATAACGGAGTCTAGAATCCCTACAACTCTGGCAATGGTATTTGCACAGCTCCGTTGACGCGAGACAGACCAACATGTACTGTCGGTCGCAAATTTGTCGCGGCGAACAATTGCCTGAGACTTGCCAGCACCATGTTCCTCTCACCTGCCTTCGTAAGGTCATCACAATGCCTTTTGGTCGCGTCAGAATCCTCGGGGACTAGGAGGCGCTTTCTCTCCGATGGGACAAGGGTCCAGGATATCTGAGACTGCCTAGGGTGGCACGGAGCCCAGTCTGCGATCTCGATCCAGATCTAGATGACCTTCACAGCAGGGACAAGGAAAATTCACTTTCATTGGTGCATGTTGACATTCAGACTCCCTGTCCAACCCCCCGAACCCCCCGGCAGACGCAACATTTACCGGCCTGGGTCTGGCAATCATAATGTAATCATGCGGCCAAATCATGGCGTGCGGCCGGAAGCTTGTCGAGATTGGACCTCCTGAGTTCTAGTCCTGACCACATGCTTCCGGCACCTGCAGCCCTTGCGCATAGTCCCACCGGCCACGAGGCCAACGTCGACACTTAATTAGAACCACGGCGGAAAAACCCCAGTCGCGACGCTCTCTCCTCGCGCCTGCCATCTCACAGAGCCATGTGACGCCTTCTCTCACCGCACAATCCTCACGTGAACAATGTCGCTGGTAACGAAGGAGATGGCCGCCCGGAACCAAGGAAGTCAACGTGCCACCAATGGCGACACCGCCCCCAGCGAGCAGCGGCTGCAGCTGGCACAACGCAATGACTCCCTCACCAACGGCAACGATCTGTCACGCGACTACACTCCTCCGCCCGCCTCCTTCTCCGGCCCCATGAACAATGGCGGAATGGAGAGGAGAGGCGATGGCCTGGCAGACTTCTTCAGTTCCGAGGTGTTCCAGATCGTACTGCACAATCCTACCACTGCCCACCGACTCTTGAAGTTCAGCCAGGCGCGCATGTGTGGCGAGAACATGGAGTTTCTGGAAAAGGTGACTGGCTGTCACATGGGAGAGAAGATGTCGTGCTGACACGTCGGTGGTTCTTGTAGGTGGACCGCTACACGGCGCTGCTGGACGAACTGGCGACCATCATGGCCGACATCCACCACTCCTACACTGCCACTGAAGCGCCCAAGCAGCTCGGTGTATCCGCCACCCTGCTAAAACGAATAAACCAAGACATCAAGATGAACACCAGCACCACCCTGCCCTCAATGGAATCAATCTTCTCGGAAGCTCAAGACGGCGTGGAAAACATCTTGCGGACCGCGGTATACCCACGGTTTGTGAAATACCAGATGACGAACAGCGCATCAAAAGCTCTGTCGACCGATCGCACGAGATATCAAGGGCTAGGAGATTGCTTTTGTCTGACGGATCCAAAGTACAACAATTCTCAGTGGCAATGACATGATGGAGACTAATCAAGTGGACCACAGCAAGGCGGATAATCCAATAGTATATGCCTCCGATGGCTTCGTCAGCGTAACGGGATACTCGAGAACGGATGTAGTGCCACGCAACTGCCGATTTCTTCAGGGCAATTATACGGACAAAACGGCTGTAAGGCGACTGAAGATGTCAATTGACGCCCGAGAGGAGACCGTTGAGCTTCTACTCAACTACAAAAAGAGTGGAGAACCGTTCTGGAATCTGCTCTACGTTGGTGAGTGGTCGTGGGATTCCGTGTCATTGCGAACTTTTTGGTCTGACATCACTGCAGCACCTTTGTATGATGCAAATGGCCACCTGGCCTTCTTCCTCGGTGGGCAAATTAATTGCTCGACAACCATCCGTAGCAATACCGATGTTCTGAAGATCCTGTCAATGTCCGATGATCCAGAGGATGATCAGGAGGCGGCGAGATCCCTCCAAGATGCAAAACCAAAGAGAAGCTTTTTCGGTTTCACCAGGAAAGATAGCAGCAATCAGCTTCCCCAGAGCACAAAACGGGTGGAAGTTCGGGGGGATGGCATGGAGCAAGGATTGCTGAAGCAGATTGAAAAGATGAACTTCAGGACGCAGATGGAGGTGTTCTATACGGCTTACTCGAAGGTAATCGCCTCAATAACCCAAGCTTACTAGTACGAGTCTGTGGACAGCGCTGACCTCTTCTAGTACCTGGTCGTCAAGTACGACAAGTTCACCATCCAGCACTATTCCCTAGGCATAGTGGACGTACTCGGTATCACGAACAAGAACAGCCAAGACTTTGTGGGTAGTGATATATTCAGATTCCTAGGCCAGCACACTGCATCGCTCCCCCGAGAATACAAGTCGAAAGTCAAGGATGCCCTGAGACGTGGTCAAGCCATCTCCGCAAGCATCAATCTCTTCACCCTGCGATCACTAGCGCGCTCGAGGGGCGACGACAAATTCTTCACCCATTGGACCCCAGTCAAGGATGAGAAAGGTGCGATTGCTTACGTGGTAGTCACGCTGAGCTCTACACTGTATGAATAATTCGCGGATATGCACGTTATCCCGTTTCGGGGACGTTCCACAAGCTTTTGGGGAGGAAAGGCGTTGATTAGTCCGCATGAAGATATTGAGCGCCAATGTGATGATGGATGTCTTTGGATCAACACCAGACTCTCAAAGCATTGTCAAATACCGCCTGAGGCGTTGCCGACATCAGCATTGGGGATTTGGGGGAGGATTTGGTTGAGTTTGCTTGCTTCAACCCATAGCATGCTACGCGAGTAAGAATCTCGAAGAGTGGCACCCTTGCACAACCCGCTGTGACAGCGAGATGCCCTCCGCGGCGTTGAGGAATGAAAACTTTGGCGGCACGGCCGTCGGGTGAGATGATGGAATAATTGGTTTCGCACCCCACTCTGAAGTAATATAGCGTAAATACTACCCTAGACTACCTATGGTCTACCATGATGAAGGTTCCTCAAAATCCCACATACAGATCTCCAACATGATTCTCCCCGCAGCATCGGCAGTTCTCTTCGCACACTGTGTTTCTGCCCGAGAAATCATCTTCCCCCCAGTCTTGGGTTTGGACGGTCCGCAACAGCTATTGGGACATGATGACATCGACATTGTCACCGGCAGCCAGTTCAATGGTTTGACGACGTTTGCGAACCTGCCATACGTCAATTGTTTCACAGACGGCGAAGTGGACGCGTATGATCTTGTCATTTTAGGCAGTCCGTTTGATACGGTAAGTGCTTCCTGAATGGAAGTTGATACTATGGGATGCTATGACGCAGTATGGATGCAGCTAATGTCCTACAGGCGGTGACTGCCCGACCAGGCGCTCGCTTTGGCCCTACTGGCATTCGGCAGGGTTCCCGTCGCATGTCTGCAGATTGGGGGTGGAGCATTTACACGGGTACGGCTTGCGAGAATGTAATTTATATCTCCCATCCAGTAGACACTGAACAGTATCCCATTCCCAGGTCAAAATTCGTACGCAAGTTGGGCAACAATCCTGGATTGCGGAGACGCTCCTCTCACGTTCCTTGATAATACCATCGCGCTTAAGCAGCTTGAGAAAGCTCACAAGGTATGTTGGGCTATTGAACAAACGTCCAAGCGCTAAGCTTCTATGACGCTTCTGTGTAACTTGTATAGAGGAAGAATGTATTTGGGAAAATTGACTTACATTGCTGAAGGTGGTCTCCGGTCGGAGCGCCAAAACTCAAGCGAAGTCTTCCACGCCTCGTATCATAGCATTGGGTGGAGACCATACAACCACCCTTCCCGCGTTGCGATCTGTCGCTTCGAGATGGGGAGCTGTCTCTGTAATCCATTTTGATTCTCACCTAGGTGTGTAAGGTTTCGCTCTAGTCGAGTGTATATTGACATCTTCATAGATACTTGGGATCCGAAAGTGCTAGGCAAGTCCTGAACTACCTAAACATGTTGGTGACGCTGATCTTGAGGCAAGGGGGTGGCCTGACGCAGTACATGTAAGTCGAAGCCGGCCTGTTAAGTTCAGGTGGTAAAGAGACAACTTGCTGAGATATGAAGAGCATAGGAGTGTCAATCATGGTAAGCCATGGACCCATACCAAATAGGACATTTTCCAGGGGCTGAAAGCATGTGCAGGGACGTTCCTTCATCTTGCGCACGAGGAAGGTTTGATACGAAATACATCGATTCATGCAGGAATCAGAGCGCCAATGTTGAGACGTAAAGGAGACATGCGAAATGATATCCGTTGTGGCTTTGATACCATCAAGGCGCGAGACATTGACCGTATCGGAGTAGACGGCGTGATCAAGAAATTGAAGGAAAGAGTAGGAGACACTAACGTTTATATTTCGGTGGACATAGATGTGAGTAGTATAGAATTTCAATTTCCCGTGTTTCCGCCTTGACCGTGACAGCAATGCATGTCCCCAGGACACTGCCCTGAGTATATCATAAGACTTGGTTCCATGCCTCAATTAGAAGATGCTGACTTCATCAGGTGCTGGATCCTGCCTTTGCACCAGCAACCGGAACGGCAGAAGTCGGCGGATGGACCACACGAGAGCTCCTCGCCATCCTAGACGGCCTCGAGGGGATCAATGTGGTGGGCGCAGACGTCGTTGAAGTGGCACCCATCTACGACAACCCAGGCGAGACGACGGTTCTCGCGGCATCCGAGGTTGTCCATTCGCTCTTAACGCTCATGGTCCAGAAGCCGGTCAAGCCTAGAACAAGCTGATGGGAATTGGAGAGGATTTGAGGTGATTACTAGGATGTATCCCAGCCTGAGACAACATATCACAGTTTCAAGCAGGATGGGCGGTGACTCGCGGCTGGCCACTGCCCGTAATCATATGTACCTTAGGGGCAGCCTTATGGCGGGCTCGGATGGCTAGCTGAGGTGGGGCCCTGGCCAAGTCGTCATCTTCAATTGATAAGGGAATCTTTGCGATTCGATGGTGCAACATCTTCCTTCAACCCCTCCGCTAGAGTGTCGAGAGTGTTTGTTTGACTGTACTTTACCACATTGCTGCACTTGCATCACATCAATCCGGCGTCCGACAGGATCGTGCTCTCATCTCACCTTGTCTGGAATCCATCATGGCCACCGCCAATGAACACGCCTCAGAACCCAAGTCCTTCACTCCCAAAGATCCTCCCAAGCTCGATCCCCCCAAAGATGATCCTATCAGTCTCGAGGATTTAGCGAAATGCGATGGTGCGATTACCTGATCCAATTGATTCCGGACGCCCTCACGCAAGAGAAAGCCTGGCTAATTTGGTTGCAATCCATCTTCCACCAGGCACCGACTCTGCACACCCTACGTACGTGGCCATCATGGGTACTGTCTTCGACGTATCCGGCAACACCGCATATGCCCCCAACAACTCATACAATGGTACGTATTGCGAACCGTGCTCGCACATCGGATGCCGAGGGACTCCGACATTCGCAGCAGGACTGTGCAGCTGATCCCCCAATCTTGTTCCCAGTCTTCGCCGGCAAGGACGCCTCACGCGCCCTCGCGCAATCGTCCCTCAAGCCCGAAGAGTGCAGGCCCGAATGGGAGGACTTGCCCGACAAAGAGAAAGGCGTCTTGAGGGATTGGTTCACCTTCTTCAGCAAAAGGTATAATATAGTGGGGAAGGTACAACAATGAAATGGACAGTGGGGCCTATATGAAACGGTGGGTGGAACGCCCTGTTACGGTGGTGTCAGGCCCCACGCTTTGACTTCGCATCAGGCTGAGGGAGGAATCGTTATTGCAGATTGCATACTGCAAATCGGACGAGAGGGGTAAGGCTATTCGGCCCAGTCGCCAAATTCAGCCTGATTGGGGCGGCATCGAGCCTCTCCTCCTCCGTGGCGTTCTACAAGTCGAGATTGTTGCTCGTATTTTAAGCCTCGGATGGGAACTGCACTGCACGCAAGCCTTCTCGGAGACCTTCGTTTTACCCCCACTTCTACACTCGGCCGCATGCACCATGGATTGGAGCTCGTAATCGTCTCTGGATAATCTGATTCTGTCTTGACCGACGCTGTAACTTTAAAGGACATGGAGATTCACGCTATCAATGACAGGCCTTGTCGTGCGAGGAAGCAGCATTGGATTTATGTTTGTTTCTCGGCTGGTTACATCGCCTGGCAAGCGAGTAACATGTGTGTAGTGGTTCGAGTCCGAAGAGCATATTGTACAATATAGAGTGCCACCATGGAATAGCAGATAGAGTCGAAACGCTGACTTAGGTATCATTACTCCTTGGGCTCCGATGATCGTTATCAAATAGCGTCACCATGCGTTACGTGAACAAAGACGTGAGCCTCGTCCGAGCGACTTCCCTTTCCTTCCACAATTGCATAGGGGTTATCCGATATCCTTTCCCTCTCCACCGCATTCTGTCCGCTCTTCGTCCTTACAGTCTCCCACTAGCTGTCTCGCCATCACAGCCCAGTCACTGACGCTGAGGTGCCGAACCGCTGTTCCCGGCGCAGGCGCTGCAGCTCTCACGCGGATGAGTCCACTCTCGCTTCAACTGCTTCACCCCGGCGCACAGATGCAGTGGGTCGTTCCGTGCAATGTGGCAGTAGGCGAAGCGATGGTAGACCTGGTGGCCGCAGCGGTAGGTGATGAGTTCAAAGTAGCCTGGTTCGGATTTTCGAATTAGCGTTTGGCCTTTGAGATTGAATTGACTTCAATCCATCGCATCAGGGTAGTGAAAGGAAAGAGACTAAGAATGCTGAGATCAGATTGTGAGTGAATGGCGGTTTTTCTCTAAACTGCCAAAGGAGACTCTAGAAATGAGGTATTGGTGGAGTAGCGATAATTGAGAATCAAAAGACGCACACATCCCGTCAGAAGGTCTGCTTCGAATCAACCTTGAATGAGGAAACAGGCCATCAATGCACGATGGCTGATGCGAATTCTCGCAATGTGGGTGTAATGATGGGTGATGGATAATCTCAACAATGTATTTGAAGAGAAATATAAACCAGAGGAGAGGGTATGAGTCAATAGTGAAGAAGATTGGGAGGGACAATACTTCGATCATGCGTAATTGAGGTGCTTAGTACCTTGACACGAACTTATCTTGTTTTGCTGGACCCCGACCTCACAGGCTGCCGGAGACACGTTACGTGAAGCGCTTTGAATGCCCTCTAGCGATATGGATGAGCTGGCATGTAATCGTACACTGGCGTAGCAAAGTGACTATCTGCAGAACGCTCATTGCGGGCCTTGGAGAAACATCGACATGGGAAATACATTGTTTGTGTAACTGGCTTGATTCCCAGTCATTGAGATCCTTTAGCCGATGAAATTGATCATGACTGCTTGACGATTGCCACGCACCACTAAATCAGGAAGGAAGAAAAACACTTTTACATTGGGCAAGATAGAGATCGTGGAACAAAGCAAGTAGTCTCAATCACTTAAGCTTATTTTGCTAGCACTGGCCGACTGTTGAGTCCAATATCTATTGACCACGTGTAGGACTGGGCATCGATATCGTGATGCGTTGTCTGCAAGGACGAGCCGGGGAAGCGCGAAGATGACAGGAAGATCAGCAACCTGCATGATCAAAGGTCGCTGTTTTGGGCGACGTGCATTGACAGCTGAAGGACATGTTGCACCCGAAGCAAGATTCATAGCAATGGCAGTCGTGCTGCCGGCTCCGTACCCAGATTTACTGGAGCTACGAGATCGATAGTTGAAACGATTGAGAATGCTCAACGTGATTCACCCAGTAGGCTTGTTCCTCGATCTTCTCATCATTCGCTTCCTCCCAATGATTTGCTGTCGCTTGCTGGCCTTGTCTGCTTCGTTGGTGGATGCCTGCGTCGCCGTCGCATTTGGCTTATCGGGAACGTCTGAGATAGGCGCTCGTTTTCTTTTTCCCCCTTTCCTCGTTCTTGCCATCACTTGATCTCTACTCAATGTCTTTGGGTTCGGTGTTGTTGTCTCACCCCTCTCACGTTTCTCGGAGATAAGCTTCGACCTTTCTCTGGCTTTGGCTTCCCTCTCATGTCGTCTTCCTACCACCTGAGCATTTTCGATGGCGAACTCTACTATCATTCGTTTCTTCCTTTCCTGGACATCCATTCCTGTAGCTGTGCCCTTCGATGGATTCACGGCATGCCCATTCAACCATCGGAGTCCCATTAAAGCCCACCGATGCGAAGAGTACTCGATGAAACCATATCCTCTACTCCGCCCCGCTCCACTTTCCTCCACTACCTTTCCTCCCTCTCGGCCTTCATAGACGACTTTTGCCTGCTTGACAATTCCCTTTCCTTTTGCTTTGCGAGCCTTCTCTGCTTCTCTCACTTCCTGACCACCTCGTGAGGTCTCTTCTTTCGACAGCTGTCTCCGCACCCCGCTTTTGACGTCTTTCGCGAAGTTGACGACCGCTTCTCGAGCCAGAGCTTTGAGATCTTTAGCCGTGATGTTTCGTGGCAAATTCCGAACTGACAATCGGGTCAAGCTAAGATGAAGAGTTGGATTGCTTCTGATAAGTGACTGCCGCTGCCTCGCGCTGTCTTCTCGCATCCTAATCTCTGTTGCAGAGAGCACATCGTATAGAGGGCTATCGGTTGGCACTGTGCCCTCGGAGAGAAGGTAGAGCCGTCGCTTGTCTTTGTCTCGTTCATCACGTAGGTTGTTGCCGGCATAGGTAAGACGCGTAGCTTCCTTTCGGTCTACTGCTCGAGACACTTGAACAACTCTTCCGTCAAATGTATAGCGCCCGGAGAGGTCCTTGCTTGTATCTTCAAGCAGAGATTTCCCTGTTAGGGTCGTGTTCCCAACTTTATCTGGTAAGCCCACGGGAGGCTGATGTTGTGGTGCTTCTCGGAGACAAGAGTCTGCATCTTCTGGTTTGAAGAAACAAACGAATCCAGTGCCTTTGGATCTTTCAGTCGCAGAATCAAGGACTACTCTCGCGTATCTCACGGCACCAAATTGACGAAAATGGTCTTGGAGCGTCTCATCCGTACAAGTGAATGGGAGATTTCGGACGAAAACAGTCAACGAATTGCCATCTGAATTCTTGGGAACCAGATGTTCTTCAGCGCCAAGGTCTTCGTCGGAATTGCCATCAGTTTCCTCGCTATCCGCTGCGTTGACGTCATCCTGAAGTTCTCCTTCAGCTTGTAGATCGCTACTGTCTACCGATTCCAAACTTTCGGCGTCTTGGTGCTCGGCAGATTGATCTGATACCGAGCCTTCAACTTCGGGCTCTAGGCTTTCATTTTGTGCATTCTCCCAAACTTCCTTCTCTACTGCCCAATCTACAGCAAGCGTTCGTCCATCTACTAGTTTGCCATTCACTCCTTTCAGAGCGTTCTCAGCATTCTTTCTACCCCGAAGAACGACGAAGCCGAAGCCAGCTGAAAGACCGGGCTTCTTGTTAGGCAAGGTGGCATGCTTGACCTTACCGTAGCTTCTAAAAAGGATCGCTAATTGATCTGGGTCTTTGATTGTCCAGGGTAAATTTCGCACGATAAGTTTCGGTGGCTGCTGGAACTCGGTCTTTTGCCGGCTTGGTTTGGATTTCTTTGTAGTTGCATCAATAGAGCCATTCTCGCCTCCTTGACGATGTCGAGGCTCTGCAAGTTCAACCTTGATTTTCTGGCCATCGAATGTTGATCGGTTAAAAGTTTCTTTGGCACTCTGTGCGTCCTGTGCGTCGGCAAAGGTAACAAATCCATACCCTTTGGACTTTTTGGTGGAGGGATCTACGACGACAGTAGCATGTTTGAGAGGAAAATTTTGAGAGAAGAACGTCGTTAAGCTCTCTGTAGTTGCGCTTGGAGGTAGAGAGCGTACGAACAATGAGCGCCCAGGCTGCCCTTTGATCGGCTTATCGTCCACATTTTCAGGCTCTCCCTCTGCACGGACAATTCCAGCATCAGTATTGCTGGCAGTGACCTTGTCTTTGCCATCGGCATTGAGCCGTTGCCTCTTCAGACGCGACATCCTAGGGACACACAGCGGTAAAGCTCGACTGATGTCAATGAGATCAAAATTCGACGCACAGGTGGTAAGGTAGAACAAGCTAGCGCCAATGAGACTAGTGGTAAATTTAAATTCTACTCTAAATACCGGCTTCATCATCAGAACTCTACAGTTCTATCTCAGCCATCACTTCACGCTGTCACAGTAATGGATCAAGGTATTGGTCAACAAGGTACCCGTGCCGTGTGACTCTAGGCTACCTTACCTGCTAAGATAGAAGCTCACGGCTCCTCGCATACTGAGTTTGAGCCAAAGCCCAAGTGCCGAGCACCCCGAGGAGCCCGTTAAATCGAAGCCGAATCCAACAAGGGGCTGAATTGACATCCAACACGAATACCCAAAATGAGAGAATTCGAAAGATCTGAAGCCATCAAGAGCTGAGGCACAAAATGAGCGTTTGAAGTAGGAATACAGATTTCATGAAGATCTATGATGCCTTTTGGAACTAATGTACAGTGAGCTGTTGACTACAGCAATCATCATCATCATCGTTAAAATCTGCCAAAATCTTCAATCAATTAGAGACTGAGATGAGTCCCATTCCTCCAAACCAAGGCTCGTTCGCCGGTGAAAGACCTCTGACGCCAAAGCTCCCTCGCTGAAAGAGTCCCCGAGATCCTTCTACTGGATGACAATCCGGGGTGAATCCGGTATCGAGGCCGGTGTACTCGGGAACATCATCGACGGCGATCCTGCCCTCGAGTATTCGAACGAGTGTGAATGCGAAAGTGGCGGTGTCTGGCAAAGTGCCGTCAGTCATGCATTCATGAATTGTTGACCAGCGAGCCTATGAAAACGGAGAAAATCTTTTGAGAAGGAAACTTGAAAGATGGAAAAGGATCGAACAAGAGAAGAATTACTGAAAATGGAAGCTGTACTCGGGATGATTTACATGAACGTTGGAATCCTGGTAGGACTGCTGTAGTGGCAGATCCATGCTCGCAAACGGTGCATAGCCCGAGTCGTACTGGCTGAGAATGTCGTCATCCAGATACCCGTTATTCTTCGATGGCCCAAGCGCGTATTGCGGCATACTTGGCAGGCTTGTTGGTAGCGGTGGGAGGTATTGCGGCTGTCCGGAATAGTCGGGATAAGGAGCTGGGAGGGTATTGAAGGGCGCGTGCTGTGGATAAGGTGCGTGTATTGCAGGCTCGGGGAGGGAATAAGAGTAACCATACGAAGGTGGCGGTGAGACGGAGATTTCTCGGCCATACTGATATGGTGGAGATATTGATCGTTCAGTCTTCACTGAGGGATATAGATGCGAAAGTGTATCGGGCGATCTGCGTCGGTTGCGACTTGAAGGGTCTTGCTTCGATCTTTGTTTCTTCACATTCTCTTCGTTTCTTTGATGTATCGGCTTTGAGTCGATCATCGGAGCAAGTTCAGCATGTGACTGTTCCGGCGAGGCTGAAGATGAGCCTGCTCTCCGCTCGAGGTCTTCGAGACGTCTCTTTATCTTCTTGCCTGTCGACATGTCAATCCTCAGTCTTCTCCTATCCAAGAGCTTCGGACTCACGGTAGTTACGTTGAGCGATTCTGTTCTGAATTCGTCGCCGTTCCGCCAAGTCTGATATCTTGGTCCAATCTTCGTTTGGATTTGCACTGGCGCTGAAAGCACTGCTCGAGCTATGGGAGGAGAAAGACTTGGGCGAGGTTTGGCCCCGGTGAGGAACGGTGTAGCTGTTGTGACGCTGCATGATTCTCATGTGGGGTTACAAGGCGGTGGCAGTGAGCAATGGAAAGTGGAAGGGGTTGATGAGGATGGAGGTAGTACAAGGGAAGGCTGTGGGGGACTGCCGGTTAAGTCCGAGAGATTGGGAGGGGATCAATCTTGAGGGAATTAAACGGGGGGCAGATGGAGGTGGACGACGGTAATATATATTGCGGCGGAGGAATAATGGAGCCGTAGAGGACGAATGGCACGCATTTGCCTGTGCAGTGCAGCTGGCCCTCTTGAATGTCACCCATCCCTGTTCAACACATGGGAACTACCGAGGACGTGCATGTACCGAACGTGGCACTTGCACCGTCGATCACAAATTAATCATCGCCTGTAGCCTTTCGCGAGAAGGGAGCCCCGGGTGTGGGTTTCCCAAGGCTGCCCCCGAAATAACCAGGACTACTGGCTGCTTGCCTGAAGGGCGGTAGCGAATGGAGCGAATCACCGCATCGGATGTTCCAAATTTGGGGACCTGGCCCAGGGTGTTGTTGCAAGGTTGCAACGGGCGAGCGACTGCCACGGACATGGACCAAGGGCAGGAGGTAGTCTCGCAGAAGGACCACCATGTGTAGATGCACATCATCCGCCGCCAATTATAATTAACATCGGCCAATCCTTCGAGCGCCTTTACGAGTCGACTCGACTGCTAGACTGCGAAACTAATTGACATGAGGACACTAAGTCGCGGTCTCCCTCTAGGCTCTATCTGCTCGTCAAAACATCGGGGCTTCTGCTGCGGACTTAGGCGAAGCCTAGCGCCTTAGCCTGGATTAACAATAGAAACCCTGTAAGGCTGATGCCCCAATCACCCCGTAAACGCTTTCTTTACGGCCACTTGCAGCAAGCCATTCCCCACACTAAGCCCGATGAAACTCGTTCTCCAGCTTAACCAACATTCCCAGAAATGGCGACAAAGTCTCTCTTTGGGATCTATTAATGGCATATCTAATCAGGGCTCCGATCGCAAGCCTACACCACTCCTGCTCCTCTAGGCGCGAGAAGGACCAGGCAGTGCAAAGGCACGATTGCTACGTGCATTGGCCGTTGGCGGGCCTGAATGGGCGGTCAGAGAAGTCAGAAGGCTATTCGAGAGTTACCATCATCATGGGACTTGGGGTTCCCAGGGCATCCTTCTTGCCGCATCCTTGGCTTGCATCCAAGGCGACGGACGGGTGCAATGGATTCACCACCATCGTCGCCATCCTCCTTCCGCCTACAACCTTGGCATACCACCCCACGGACTGACCGCACTTTGGAGAAAACCTTGCGAGTCGCCTGGGCTCGGATGACCGCTCCCAGGGAGTGCATCATACATTATCGTGAGGGTGAGTCAAGCATGCGCAGGTTCTTAATGAGTAAACACTGGGATTTATCAGCCAAATGGCGGTGGCAGCTGGCAGCAAGAGCACGTTCAGCATTATCATCACTCAACGTCGTTTCCCTGTTGCGTTGCCCTGATTCCGACCTAGCGCAGATTGCCATGTGGGTGCGGCTGAGAGTGTGAGCGGCGAAAGCGCTTCTCCCCACACTGAAGGAATGCAGCTGGCTAAAAGTACTTTGCATGATAATCTTCAAGCTTGCTGCGTAGAGGTATGACTGTGACTGCCCCCCCCTTCACCGTACTAAGGGAGCTAGGGAACTAGGGACGCACGGAGACTCGGCGATAGGTGAGCGGCCGTAGGTGAGCGGCCGT